>ENA-OPAC01001089-OPAC01001089.1-human-gut-metagenome-genome-assembly--contig:-NODE-1089-length-13687-cov-3.503448_pt1 | contig 13687 bp, 12 predicted proteins | sample MGYA00241052_ERZ501420 | MGnify/ENA primary metagenome ERZ501420 (study PRJEB25962, sample SAMEA2042513) | human gut metagenome | biome: human gut; feature: human-associated habitat; material: faeces... | reverse complement strand
CAATCGAACAGGCCCTCCTCCTCCAGCTGGTCGCGCGTATATAACAGGCGCTCCTGCCGTTCGGGGTGACCGGGGCTGATCATCCAGTCGAACGCAGGGAAAAATACTAATCCCAAGGTATTCTTTGCCATCAGAAGCTCACCTCCCTGCCGCTAACCTTATAGAGAATTCCCGGCTTCAGCTGCATGCGCAGGCTGTAGATATCACCGGTTTCGTAATAGCCGTGTACTGTATGAAAATGCTCGTAGCTGATAAGCTCCGTTTCCTGGTCGGGCAGCTGCCACTGCGCCGTCTGCTCCCGCAGCCAGCTTGCGAGCAGCTCCTCTGCTGCCTGCTTATTGAAGCGTCGCGGCAGGCTTTCGCGTTTTCCGCCCTCAGGAATAATATAATAGCCGTCGGTAGTATCCGCTCTGAGTCCTGCGCTCAGCGTAGGCCTTGCCACCGCTGCACCGATAGCGTTCGCCACCATCGCTCCGGCAGGAATATCCACCGGCAGTGCCATCGCCTCGCCCAGCGCCCTGATTAAGCCCGGTGCGCCGCCGCCCACGCCAATCAGCTGCTGCGGAATAAATTCCGTGCCCTTGATAACATCGTTAACCGTATATACGGGCTGCTTGGCCCATTCGTCCAGCATTTCCCGAATCGTTGTTTTAATCTGCTCAACAGCGGCAGCCACAATCTTGCGTGCTTCCGTCTGCGGCTCGCCGCCCAGAGCGGCAATCGCCGCCTGCGCCCTTGCCTCATCACCGAAATGCACATAACCAGTCGTAATCAGCGCATCGCTCAGCGTTGCCGTACTGCCGCCGACAGCGGCAGCGGGACCTTCGCGCTCGGGGCCGACAACATAACCGTTTTCCGTCTTATGCAGCCTGCTGTCGCCGCCGATGCCGATGCTGCGCATATGAAAGGCGCGCACTGCCGTAGGATAACCGGCAACCGCCGCACCCTTGCGGGCCATCAACGGCAGGCCGTTCTCCCAGAAGGCAATGTCGGTAGTAGTGCCGCCAACATCAAGCGAGATGCTGTTAACTTGGGGAGCACAAAGCGCCTCTATGCCCAGTACGGAAGCAGCAGGACCGGTAAACACAGCCTCCACAGGCTGCTGCAAAGCTGCCTCCAGCGGCAGCGTACCGCCGTCCGCCTTCAGAATATGCACCGGAGCGCTGATGCTGCGCTCTGCCAGAGCACGCTCGATGCGTCTGCAGAAGCGGGTGAAAAGCTCATATACCTGCGCGGAAAAATAGGCTGAATTGCTGCGGCGCACAAAGTTCAGCTCACCGCTCAGCTCGCTGCCCAAAAACACCTTGCTGTAGCCGCATTTTTTCAGCTCATGCTCCGCCTGATATTCCAGCTGCGGGTTACGCACCGAAAACTTGCCGCTCACCGCGCACACACCGCTGCCCTTGCGCCGCAGCAGCTCCTGATGTCTGCTCCATTCGATATTAGCCGTAATCTTGCCGCGATGGTCCACATAACCCGACAGATAATACGGTGTTACCGGCAGACGTCCCTTGACGTTCATGCCCGGTCCGGCGATAATTGCCAAAAATGCCGGCGGCAGGCTGCCCTCGGTCAATGCGTTGGTCACGATAGTGCTGGATATTACGACACGCTCCAGCTCCTGCGCCATTCCCGGCTGCAGCACCGCATCCAGCGCCGCCAGCACACACTGCAGCACATCATCATGCGTCGTCGCACGCTTGGCCTGCGCCACTACCTCGCCCTGCCGCAGCACCACGGCATCCGTAAAGGTTCCGCCTACATCAATACCTAACAGCATTGCTTCATCCCTCCTTCGTTTAAACCAGAGTATCAATGCGTATTCTTTTAATCTATACTATATTTACTTTTAACAAGCTAATAACGGACAGTCTATATTAATTATATTATATCATGTTGCCAAACTCCGTGCGAAGAAAATTCCTTGCTATAATTATATACCAACACATCCGCAAGCGTTTGCGGGCAGAAAAAAAGACGTAAGCTCCGTTGCTTACGCCTTGTAATTATTATTGGCATCCGGGTGGGGTAATCCTGCAGACATTTTATATTTCTGATAATGTCCTGCAGCTGCGATTGCCGGATGTAAATTGCTGCCGCTTAAATTTAGCTAAGCTCTCAAAAGAGCATCATAGTAAACCAGGCTGGCAGCACCGCATAAAGATAAAACGACAGTACTCAAAATAATAAGATACTTTTTCTGCATTTTAATTCTCCTCTACACACAAAACCCATCTCTGTGTGTGAGGCTATTATAAAATAGGTACTGCCGATAGTCAAGTTAAATATTATAACGGTTTGTTATATTTAATATTCCTGCCAGGCCTATATCAAATTCGCCGTTACTACAGCCTGCAACCGCTTTTATTTCTCTTTAGCTTGCTAAAAACAGGATAATAGCTTATACTATATACTATTATTGTATAAGTAAGGGAGTCGATATGTATTATGGAACGTGAAAGCTTTTCTTCACGCCTGGGATTTATCCTGATTTCTGCCGGCTGTGCCATTGGTTTAGGCAACGTCTGGCGCTTTCCTTTCGTCACAGGCCAGTATGGCGGTGCATCCTTTGTGCTCATCTACCTGTGCTTCCTGCTGCTGTTGGGCCTGCCCATCATGGTAGCAGAATTCGCCGTCGGCCGCGCCAGCAGACGCAGTCCGGCCAAATCCTTCGACACATTGGAGCCGAAGGGAACTAAATGGCATCTGTTCAAATATGTAACTATTGCCGGCAATATCATCCTCATGATGTTCTACACCACCGTCAGCGGCTGGATGCTCTATTTCCTCTATAAAATGGCTGTCGGTGACCTTTCCGTTCTGGACGCTCAGGGCATCAAGGGCGTTTTCGGTGCTCTGCTGCAGGACCCGGCAACTATGGCCGGTAACATGGCAATCATCATCATGCTCTGCTTCGGCGTCTGCTACATGGGCGTTCGCAACGGCGTTGAACGCATCACCAAGGTTATGATGGCCTTCCTTATCGTGCTGATGGTTGTGCTTGCCGCCAACTCCATGCTGCTTCCGGGCAGTGAAGCCGGCCTCAAGTATTACCTCTACCCCGACTTCGACAAAATTGCCGAGCATGGTGTACGCGAGGTAATCTTCGCTGCTATGGGCCAGGCCTTCTTCACCCTGAGCATCGGCATGGGCTCTCTGTCCATCTTCGGCAGCTACATCGGCAAGGAGCAGAAGCTCACCAACGAAGCACTGTGGATTATGTTCCTCGATACCTTCGTAGCAATCGTTGCCGGTCTGATTATCTTCCCGGCATGCTTCAGCTTCGGTATCCAGCCGGATGCAGGCCCTAACCTGCTCTTCATCACTCTGCCCAACGTTTTCAACGCTATGAACGGCGGACGTATCTGGGGCACTCTCTTCTTCCTCTTCATGCTCTTTGCGGCAATGTCCACTGTTATCGCCGTATTCGAAATGATTATCTCCAGCATCTGCGAGCTGACCGGCAGTGACCGCCGTCGCCTCATCCCCTTTGCTGTTATCGGCATGATTCTGCTGTCCCTGCCCTGCGTTTTCGGCTTCAATATCTGGAGCGGCTTTGAGCCTCTGGGCAAAGGCACCTGCGTGCTGGATCTGGAAGACTTCCTCGTCAGCAACAATATCCTGCCTTTAGGCAGCCTCATTTTCCTGGCCTTCTGCACTAGCCGCTACGGCTGGGGCTGGAACAAATTCATCGAAGAGGTTGATACCGGCAAGGGCATAGGCTTCCCGAAATGGATGCGCTTCTATGCAACCTACATTCTGCCGCTGATTGTTCTGTATATCTTCTTCAACGGCTATTACGCTATGTTCTTCAAATAAGATAAATTGGGGTGTCCTGTAGCGTCAAACCCAATTTTACACATTTCTATAACGCGAAACGAGCACTACCTGCATACCCTGCAAGTAGTGCTCGTTTGATTATGTCAATTATACTTGTACAGCTCTGCTCCACTGATGAGCTCATACTCAGAACTGGTAAAGTCAAAACCAGATAGAGCCACAAAACCAAGCCTGCTAACCTCCATAAAGCTCAACACATTTTTCAGCTGCTGCACTTCAGCCTCTGCCTCCGCCCTCGAAAAAGTCTTATCGTAATACTTCACTTCATAAAATGCATAACCATTCTTCAGCTCTAAAACACAATCAAATTCGCCGCTACGTCTTTCCTTAGGCATATCATACCAAAAAGTTCCGATATCATACACATCTGACCTTTTGCCTTCTCGCAACTGTCTGGAAAAATACTCTCTGACAATGGCTTCATACCGGTGCGAAATAAATGTCTTGATGCTGCTCTTTATATACAGCTCATAAAAATTTTTAGTACCGATTCTTGCAATAACATCACGCTTATTATAGATATAGGCATAATAAAAACGCACCAGATTATCACTAATCTCATAGAAAGTCTTTTTCTTATCATTTTTCTTGTTAATCGGATAAATCTTTTGAATAATCTCCATCTCCAATAAATTTTTCAATTGCTTGTCTAAGCTGCCATTGGAATTGCCGGAAATCAGCTGTTCAATTTCTCCATACCTTTTCTTGCCATTAGCCAAAGCAGACAAAATCATATTAGCATTCGCCACCTTAGATAGCTCCGCCAATAAAATATATTCCATATAGATGCTGACAGGACTATTTGCATTGAGCAGCAATCGTTCAATATTACCCTCTAAATTCTCTTCCTCATCAATAAGTGCATTAACAAATGGACTGCCACCAAACACTGCATATAATGCTGGTTTTGCAGAAGCTGAAAGCTCTGCATAAAATAAAGATGCATCATAATAATCAAAAGGCCTGATATGCAGAATTAAAGAAAATCTGCCAAACAGCGGATTTTCTTGTTGAAGCAATTCTTTCATCATGCCAACATATGAACCAAGCAGTACAAGATCTATATTATTTTTTAAGCTGTCAACAATTCTCTGAAACAGCGAATCTATGTAATGAGCGTCACTTGTTTTCTTCAAATATGTATATTCATCAATAATAATGATGACTTTTTCCTGCTGCGACCCCAAAAATTCAAACAGCTCCTCGAAATCGACAAAATGTAAAAATTTATTATTATAGCAAGCCTTAACCTTCGCCTCAAGACTTCTTAAATTATCTTCTAGAGAAGTCATGAGACACTCATAATAAATAACTTTGCAAGATATATTCTTTATAGCTTCTAAAATTAGCGTACTTTTACCAACTCTGCGCCTGCCATAAAGCATCACTGCCTGCTTACCTGGCTGAGCAAAAACTTCTGTTAATTGCTGTAACTCTGCTTCTCTACCGACAAACATCCTGTAACCTCCTTTTATACTGAATTCCGTTTCACTGAATTTAATTTCAGTATAATTTTATATTTTCCATCAGAATTTGTCAATATTTTTTTGCTAACCCCTGCACTACAAGCAAACACGCTGGGACAAAACCAACCTCTCAAACTAAAGAAGGACTGGAATTTGAGTTTTTTCTCAAATTCCAGTCCTTTTACTTTGCGTAAAATTAAACTGCAGCTGTATGCTGCATATATTTTCTTAAATTTACCGCCATCAACGCTAAACCCATTTCTATTTTTGCTTTGAATTTTCCTCTTACCGTAAATCTGTTGAAACGCAAATTAGCCTTCAAGAATCCAAAAACTGGCTCCACATCAATTTTCCTTCTCTTGTAGATTTTACCAGTCTTCTTGTCTGAAAGCTGTGCCCTAATATATTCTTTTTGCTGTTCCCATTTTACGTTTATACTTATTTTCCTGTTATTGCCTTCTTTGGCTTTGCAACACTGACTGCGGTATGGGCAATTACAACAATCTTCGCATTCGTATACTCTAAAGTTTCTCACAAAGCCGTTCTTATCTTTTCTTTGGGAATTATATTTAAATATCAATCTTTTGCCGTTTGGACACGTATAGTAATCATCAACATTCTCATAATCCCAATTAGCAGTCTTGAAAGCATCTTTTTTATATCTTCTTTCCTGCTCTTTCAAGTACATACCATAAGTAATTAATGGTGTTAGTTGTCTGTTTTCAATAATGTCGACATAGTTTTCCTCGCTGCCATATCCAGCATCAGCTACAATATATTCCGGCAAAGAAAAATAACTGCTTTCAATAACATCTAGAAATGGTTTAAGTGTGCGAGTATCTGTAGGATTGGGAAATAAGTCATATGCAAGAGCGTATTGGCCTTCTGTTGCTATTTGTACGTTATAACCTGGCTTCAGCTGGCCGTTCTTCATATAATCTTCTTTCATACGCATAAAAGTGGCATCTGGATCTGTTTTGGAATAACTGTTTCTATTCTCCATAATAGCAAGTTGTCTGTCGTATTTTTGTTTTCGGGCAATATTTTCTTTTAAGATTTTCCTGAGTTGCTTCGGACGTTTCCTTTTGTGCCTTATTCGCTTACGTTTTTCGACAGAATCAGATTCAGCTATTTCTTTGTCCATGACCTCAATAGCTGAATCAAGCTTTTCGACTACCTCAACCATCTCTTTTTCGTTAATCGTAGCTTCTTTCTCAAGCTCTATTGCAGGAATTATTTCCTGCTCAACCAATTCATCGTATATCCGTCTGGAATTTTCTATCAGACTTATACCATATTTTTCTACAGATTTTTTCCATACAAAGCTGAATTTGTTGGCATTGGCTTCTATCTTTGTTCCGTCTATAAAAATAGCTTCATTGTTTATTATCTTTTCTTTTATAAGTTGAGCTCTGAACTGAATAAAACACTGACAAAGCAGTTCCTGCATTTCTTTGTGGCTTCTAAATCTGTTAATAGTGCGGTAGCTGGGTGAATATCCCTGAGCCAACCACATCATACGAATACTGTCAGATAACAAGGCTTCTATTTTTCTACCAGAAAATACCGATTGAGAGTAGGCACACAACAATATTTTTAGCATCATTCTCGGGTGATATGCCGGGCAGCCCGTTTCCTTATAATATTTATCAAAGGCCTTTTTTGGAATACTTTCAACCAAATTGTTTACGTGCCTTGCGATATCGTTATCCTGAATTTTTATTTCTAAATTTAGAGGCAAAACCAGCTGATTTATGTTATAATTTTTGTACATGACGAGTTCCTTTTCTTGTTTTTGTTATTTTGTGGTGATTTAATTCTAACAGAAAAGTAACTCGTTGTGTACTTTTAGCACTAAAAAACCAGTGGAAATTTACCTGACGGTAAAACTCCACTGGTTTTTCTGTTTAATGCTGGGTTTTGTCCCAGCCTCTTGTTTTGAACAGGGTTAGTGCTGGTAGTCGACAGCTCAGCGTCAATGGTAACCTTTTGCATCAGGCCTATAACCGGGTTACCGTCCGCACCTGTTGCTTTTACTCCGTCTGCCAAATCGGCAGCGGTGACGGTATCACCGGTAAGGTCCACCAAGGTGTTACCGCCGTATATAACTTTATTCACTGCCATTTTTTACGCTCCTTAGCCGATAGTAACAGTTTTACCGCCCTGAGCATTATCGCTCTCATTGTATGGGATAGCGTTGACGGTTACCTGTGTAAGGTAGTTGTATCCGGCCGCGCTGTCCGGCAGGATGGTCTGCGCTGTTGTTTTAGGGATAACGCTTTTAGCCTGCGCCTTGACGTCTTCGGCGCCGGACATTGTACCGATAACGCCCAAAATCGATACTCCTGCCCTGATGTTGGTAGCGATAATTTTCGCTTGCTCAGTTGCACTGATTTTAACCTTGCCTGCGCCGTCATGATAACCAATGGGCACGGTGTATTCGTCAGCCTTTTTGCTAATTTCACCGCTGACAGCGCCGTTGTTTTTCATTTCGCCGGTGATTTTTACTTTATTAACGTAAGCTGTTTTCCCACTCAAAATTTCGGCGCTGGCCGCAGTTGCATCGGAGGTATCAGCGTTGTATGTGCATGCGCCTGTAATAATAGCACCGCTCTTATCGTGGGCGGTAACACCTTTTAAAATTTTGTCAGCAGTAACGGTATCGGCGGTCAGATCAATTAATGTCTTGCCACCGTAAACAACCTTAGAAATGTTTTTATTCGCCATAAATTTCGACCTCACTTCCTATATATGCTGTAATTCCGTCCGATAAATTCGATGTTTCAAAATACGGAATTTTTTCGACGATGATGTTTTTTACTAATTGTTTATTTGCTGTCGGCAGCGTCTGTACCGCATGCGCCTCAGAATGTACGGTGTATTCGCCGTCATAGATTTCCGCTCCGATAACGCTTCGGGCGGACAACGTGCCGTGAAGCGTTGCTGATGTTGCTGACAATGTGCCGTATAATTTTTCCATCAGTATGTCACCTCTTCAAGGACAAGGAATTCGTGCGGCGAAATAATGGTATCAACGTACCCATCTGCACGTTTGAGCTCTATATCGTAGATATACGCCCCAAATGTTAAGCCTTCGGTGTCCGACGGATTGATGGTTAATTCACCGCCCGTGATAATCTTCTGCAGTACGATGTTTGGATTTCTAACAGTCTTGCGTACTGTAAAAGTTAAAACATCATCATCGTTTAACGCAACTTCTTTGCCATTCATGTCGGTAACAGTGATGCTAAATTGTCCACTGTCGCCTCGGATTAAGCTGATGTTATTATCATTCACTCGGAACACTCTCGTCACCTCCCAAAGTTATGGCGTTCACCTCGTCAACACTCTTGCATGCATCTACTTCAGCCTGTTTCGCCCATCCTGCTTGCTTGCAGCTGCCGATGTGCATAGACAGGTCAGCCATCCACTGCATAACCTGTGACGGCGTGAGCCAATATACAGTTTTGCTTTCTGTACCCACGGCCACGCCACGCACAGGGCAGCCGTTAGGATACTTTGCAGCAAAAAGCGGCGTACTGACATTGAGGGCTATACCTTGCATCGTAAGCTGCGTCTCCTTGTCGCTGTCATAGCGTACAGGCTCGCCGCTGGCACTGCTGATAAAGCCGCCTGTAATGTTGCTTGCTGTCCACCTGCTAACCTCTGACAACTTGCGCTGCTTTGCATACTCCAACGGCTCTACATCGGTATACTGCTCCCACAGGATACACCATGGATAATATACACGCTCGTTGTCCTTTGTTGGGTAAGGTGCGTTGACAATGTTTATTATTTTGTTGTTTTGGTCAACTATGCAAATCATTTATAACGCCCCCAGTTGTTTGATAGTGATTGTACCAGCCTCGCCGTCAGCAGCGGCTATTATATTCTTATACCCTTTTGCACCAGCTATGCCGCCAGTGGCACTAACAGCACCACTATTTTTTATAGTGGTGGATATGATATTAATTGTTCCACCACCACCACCACCACCAGGAGCAATATAAAAGAGGTTTCCATTTTCGCCATTGCCACCATCGGCAGAAATCTTACCGCCTTCCAATACGGCGACCTCGGGAGCAATAATTGATATGCCATATCCGCCACCCCCGCCACCGCCAGACGTATACCCGGAAAAAATATCAGCACCGCCGCCGCCACCCCCACCATTGCCGCCATAATCAATGCCTATTTTAATACATGAGCTACCGCCTGCAGCACCTATGCTGCCATTTGTTCCGCCGCCTGCACCACCGTAGCCACCGCCCGTGCCGTCTTGCCCTGCTGTGGCATCTCTGTGCGCGTTGCTATTTTCATCGTCAGTTGACCAGCCGCCATTGCCACCCATCGCACCACCTGCGCCGCCTTTGCCATTTGCACCAGGACTGCCGTTGCCGTTGATAGTGCCCGCAATAACAACGCTACCTGTGGCTTTGATAACTAATTGCTGATTGATACTTACAGTCACGCCAGCTTTGATAAATACCCTTTTATAATTCTTGATACCACCAATAGTGCAATCAGCATCGGGAATAAAATCGCCATCACTGCCATCACCTCTGTCAGTGTACCAGCTAGGGTATTTGTTGGACTGCACCGCCGCCAACGTGCCCATGCCTGTATAGCTAATCTGCACAATCTTGCCAGCATCAACGGCAGAAAACTCTATCAGCCCTGTGTTCCAATTATCGTTGCCGTCTGCTTTGGTTGCATAATCGGGGCGGAACTCCCCCGCTGCAGGAGTTGCAGCACCCTCGGTCAATGCTGATGCAGTGACTGCACCTGTTGAGCTGTCTACCCATACTGCTCGGATGTTGCTCGGGTCTTGCTTCTCGGGAACCTCGTTCAATCTTATAACATAGGGCGATACACTTGGAATGATATGCGTTTCCGTCAAATTGATGTAGGTTGTTGTTCCTCCGTCACCTACAAACGGATTGATTCTAATATTACTAGGTTCACTCATTTGCTCGCCGCCTTTCCTGTTTTGTTTGTTGCCTGCTGAAGCAATTCATTGTTACGTGCATTGCGCTCTATATCCAGCAAATACTTGCTGATGGGAGGTGTCGGAGGCTCTCCAAGCTCCATATCACACGTAATTCCCTTATCACCGCTGACAGTGTATTTCAGCTTTGTGATGGGATATTTGCGAGCCTTGCCGTCTGTGTCTGTAATCAGTGCCTGACCATCTACGGACAGCCTGCGCACCCAGAACACTCCATCAGGCTTCGGGTAATTAAGCTCTACACCGCCCACCTTAGCTGACAGCTTAGGCTCTTTCACCTTGTCAAGCTCTGACTGCCCCCAACGTTCTGCGTCCGCTGCTGTGTATGCTGTTGGTAATGTCCACACCGCTTCAGACACGCCGTATTGCTCTTGGCTCTGCTTATCCTCTACTGTTGCAAGCCAGCTCTCGCCGGCTTCGTCCACACTTGCACCCTTGATGCGAGCGTAATTCACTATCTTGCTTATATCTTGGTCAGGCAGGAAACTGTTCAAATGCACACCCACCCAAAACCGAGCCTCTTCGTTTATCTTGTCAGTGCGTGGCTTGAAGTAAAATTCGTGGTATTCATCTACGCCGTAAACAAAATCAGTCGCAAATTCGGAAAGCTGCTCTAAGGCTTCCTTTGCGCTCACACCATCGAAAACAATCTTGCTTATGCGGTAACCGACATTGTAAATCTTGCTGCCGTTAAACACGATGCCTGTTTTTCGCTCAACGAGCCTGCAAATCTCTCTTACAATATCAGCTATTTCCCTGTTAGTGTATTCGGCAAATATCAGCACCTTGCTAAGCTTATCAAAAAAGCCGTAGCAAGTGATTTTAAAATCTGTAGCAGTGCTGCCGCTGTCAGGACGTGTCAAAACTTGCCCACTGTACCAGGGACGTTTATCACCGAACAAATAAATATCTACACGTTGGCCATACATGATTTCCGTAAACGCAGGGAACTGTTTAAACGTAATCGTGCAGCTTCCGCAGCCATTCTTTGCAAGCTCAAACTGCAGCTGCGAGAACGGATTATTTTCTGTGCCGTTGGAAAATATGGCGGTCTTTGTGCCGTCCCTGCTGAAAAATATAACTTGAACAGCATCAGAGATATACGTGATACTGCCTGCAGTTCCACCTCCGCCTGTTCCACCGCCACCTGTGCCGCCTCCGCTTGTGGTTTTCTTTTTGCTTCCCGCCCCCCACACAAACGAGCCGTATAAGCATGATCCGAAAATAATGTTGCTCATGCTAACCACCTATTACGCCATTTGATAACCACCTTGCCCTCGCTGCCTTTAATCTCATAGGTATTCGTTCCCGGCTTTGCAGTCAAAAAATGTCCACTGAAAGCATTGATAGCATTGTTTGCATCACGCCGCACAGTTCCTGCTTTTGTGTCTATGGTCAGCACTGCAGGTGCGGTCAGCAATGTATCAGCCACACGCATCACCCTGCCTGTATCGGTATGGTTTATGGTAACATCTGCCATTGTTTTTACAGGAATCAGCTCCACAATCAGCGGCACATCTGCGGAACCTGCATTGACAACGTTAATTGTAGTGCTTTCACCACCAACATCAGCACTCGCCTGTTTTTCATCATCTGCATACCTAAACGGGTCGGCCAGCAATAACGTAATATCAACATCAGCTCGCTGCCCTTGATAGCCTTTAATCCACTTTGCGCTGCTGGATGCCATGCAGGATACATTATAAAAGCCATTGCCCACAGACAATGTATAATTCTGCTGGTAAAACAGCCTTAGCAATTCATTCAGCCGCCAATCATAATCAGCTTGATTCGTTCCGCTGATTAAAAAGCTCAGCTTAATCTTTTTCCCGTCTATATAGCCGTCGCCTGTGATTGTTGAGCCGTGGCTGTATCCACGTTTTGCAGCTGTTGCTCTTACTGTCAGATCAGCGCATGATTCCAAGCTATACCTGTACGGGAGCTGCTGGCCATTGATAACAAGCGGATAAGTCACCTTATCGTTATATTTTGCTCTCAAAAAATCACCCCCGCATACCCATTGCAAGTGTATATTCAAAATCTGCCATCAATCCGTCATAGTCAGTGCCATTGTTAATGTCGCCGTAGTTATTAAACTCAACCACTGTACCGCCGCCACCGCCACCGCTGCTTACCGCTCCACCAATGGCATAACCATTATTTAAAGCATTCAGCAAGGGCAATCCTAGCCTGCGTACGGCCTTTGCATTGATAACATATTCACCATTGCTAAGCATGGCAGGGATGCTATCGCTAGTGCCTGTGCCTGCACCAAACACGGGGCCACCATTTGCCTTCTGCATGATGTTTCCGCCTGTTATACTGCCCATGCCAATTGCGTTCATCGATATTGTCGCCGCTGAATATGCTGGCGGACCTGTTATCGGGCCAAGTGTGGCAATACTCTTTTGGACCGCTGCAGGTACGGCCGCTGATGCTTCCTTCGCACTGTTGGCCGCATTCTCTCCGGCTTGCTTTTTGCCAAGCAACTTTTCCAGCACGGCCGCTGCCTGCTTCTTAATCATGAACTGTATAAACATATTGACAATGTTTTTCGTGATGTCCTTGAACACATCGGACAGTTTGCCGCCCTCCGTGATAACATCAGCAATGCCGCTTGCAAGCTGATTCTTAATTGTCTCGCCTGCCTGCAGTTCAAAATCAAGCATGTTCTGTTGGCTCTCCATACGCCAATCAAGTAACTGTTGCCGTAGCTCCTGTTCCTGCTGCAGTGCAACCATTTTTGCCTCCTGCTCGGAATTGAGATACTCCAGGAACTTTTCCCGTTCCTGCTCATTGAATGCAGCATTCATATCGGCCTTCGCTGCCTGCAGTGCTGTCTCAAGGCTGATGCTCTTTTCGTATGCCTGCTGGTCAATAGCATCTTTCACTGCCTGCTCTTGCGCAAGGCTCGCCGCATACAACGCATTTCGCTCATCGTACAATGCTTTTGCTTTGGCTATGCTTTCCGCATTGCCTGTACGCTCTGCGCTTGCTCTCAACGCCTCTGCTTCCTGCACCGCCTGCAGCTGCTTGCTCAACATCTCGTCAACAGCCTTCATGCGTGCTTGCTTCTCTTGGTCAATCTTGGCAAATACTTGGTCGCTGCCCTTTAGGCCTGCTGTCGCTATGTCTAAGCTCATCTTGTCGAAGTCCTCTTGCAAGTCCTTTGTTGCCTTTCCTGCTCTGGTCAAGGCTTCCGAAACTCTGTTGACTTCGCTTTCAAGCTGGCCGAACTTCTTGCTACCAGCCTTGCCAATGCTACTACTATCAGATGGAGTAAATAATTTTCCGTTGTATGCAGGCTTCTCCTTTTCCGGCTCCGATGTTTCTGCCGGAGGTTCCGGTGCTTTGCCCGTACATTTACTCTTAT
>ENA-OPAC01001088-OPAC01001088.1-human-gut-metagenome-genome-assembly--contig:-NODE-1088-length-13696-cov-3.621655_pt1 | contig 13696 bp, 8 predicted proteins | sample MGYA00241052_ERZ501420 | MGnify/ENA primary metagenome ERZ501420 (study PRJEB25962, sample SAMEA2042513) | human gut metagenome | biome: human gut; feature: human-associated habitat; material: faeces... | reverse complement strand
CCATTTTTTCCTTTAAAGTTAAATTGTATCCAAAAATTTCTTAGAAATCTTCGCTTTTGTCCATTTAGCAATCCGTTCTTACCAAGAAATCTTGCCAGTTTTTTTAGATTCATACATGCAAAAGTAAGCCCGGCTTTCATTTCCATCCGTGCTTTTCCTATGTATTGTGTATATCGAAATCCATGGTGTTCTTTTGCTGTTCCAAAGATTCTTTCTATCGTTTCTTTTCGTTTCTGATAGATTGCTTTATTCCCTCTTACATGTCGGATATCTTCTGCTTTTTCTATATATTTTTCCCAAACATGACGTGTTATCACTTTTACATGATTCTTGCTTTCTGTACATTTGGATATCTGTGGACATTTTTCACATTGATATCCACAGCTTTTATATTCTCTGTATCCATCCCTGTTTGTTGTACTGTATCTTAGAATCTGATTTTCTGGACAGATGTAACAATCATAGTATTCATCATAAACATATTCATATTTCTTAAAAAATCCCTCTTTTGTCATAGGACGTTTATATGGAAACAATGGTTCAATCCTATCTTTCAGAAGTTGTCTGGCAATCGCTGGTGTCTTGTATCCTGCATCTGCCACGATCATTTCTGGTTCAAAACTTTTCACCTTTTCATAGATTGTTTGAAATGTTCGGCTGTCATGTTCATTTCCAGGATGAACACTATATCCAAGGACCCATCCGTGTTCATCACATGCCGTTTCTACTGCATATGCAAAAACATGTTTATGTTCTCCTTTGCGAAACCATCCGCTTTCTGGATCTGTAATACTGCTCTTTTTGGTTTTTATATCGTCTGGTATCTGTTCAAGCTCATTATGTTGATCATTCCCAGATGTGGGAGGTGTTGGCGGATTCTTCTTATTTTTATCTTTTAGAGGTTTTTTCCCATGTGCCTGTCGGTCTTCATTGATCTCTTTTTGTAATTCATCTTCATACCAGAGTGCCTGTTCATGAGCAACTCTTTTTCGCATTTTTTTACTGTTGGCACATGCTTTTACATGAGTTGCATCAACAAAGATCTCGTCCGTATTGATCAACTTATACTTCATACATTCTTCCAGAATCTTTGAAAATATCTGTTCAAAAAGATCCGTGTCTTTAAATCGGCGGGAATAATTCTTTCCAAACGTTGAAAAATGCGGTACAGGATCCAGCATATCCAGACCAAGAAACCAACGGTAGGCAACATTTACTTCAATCTCTCGGATCGTCTGACGCATACTTTTGATTCCATAAAGATATTGAATAAATGGAATTTTAACGAGCATAACAGGATCCATACTTGGACGACCATTGTTTTGACAATATTTATCTTCTACAAGATCGTAAATAAAGTTCCAGTTGATTGCTTTATCAATCAATCTTAGCATATGATCCTGCGGAACCATGGAATCCATTGAGAACATCATCATCTGTTCTCGTTTCTTGTCTGCATTTTTCGTCATCATAAAAAACACCGCCCTTCTGATATATATTATATCAGAAAAGCGGTTCCAACAATAGCAAAACCCTGCAAAAGCAGGGCTTTGTCTACAGTCTGAGAATCCCGCAATGCGGGATTCCTTCAGTATCACAGGGGATATTTTATTAATTTATCTGATTTTTAATAACATAATTTCGTGTGCTCGCAGAGATTCCATCAATACCATTTCATGATTTTCCACAAAAATTTCTTCATTTTTTCGATAAGGCACACATCGATTTCTAAGATATTCTAAATCACTGATTGTTAATGTTGTATCTGCGCCAAGCTCTCTCCATTCATCAAGAACACTTCCACAAGAAGGACCTATAATCCGTTTATGAATTATATATTTCTTATCTGGCATATTCTCTAAAGTGATCTTAATTTCCAATGAGTCCTGATTTTCAAATATCTGATTCTCATCTTCCGGTTTTACTGCCGCTTCCGCTTTTGAATAATAAACATAATTTAACTCTTTCTCATTAAAAAGCAACAGACTGTAATTACCCCTGTCATCTTTCGTAACAATGTAATGATTCCCCCTGGAAACTACAATATCCTGTAACTCTCCTATAAATCCTATTGCGTAAAGAACCGGTTTACATATTCCATTGGCACTGATCAGTCCACAGGCTCCGTTAAGAAGTCTGCTTGCATCATAATCACCTGCATAAAGATCACTTGCAGGCCAATATGCTGCTAATTTAATTTCTCCAATACTTTGTGACATATGTTTTACAATAATCGCAGCTTTTGCAGCCATATCATTAAAAGCATTCCTCTGTACAAAACTTAAATTCCATTCCTGCACAATTAATGGTGTATCTGCAAATCCGGTTTCATGTAAAGTTTTTCGTATATCAGAAATATCCCTGATAAAAAAGTCATCTATTTTTCTCCTTATTGCCTCCATTTTCAATCTTGACTTGGATTCCCTATAAGGAAAAGCATGAAAATATATATAATCTGGTTTAAACTGTGCTTTTCCCCAATTCTGATAGAATTCCCACAGTTCCTCCTTCTCTACTGATGGGCCTATTCCCGCCCCTCCAACCTTTGCATCTGGAATAACTCTCTTTATTTCACTACATACCATATCCCATACTTCTGCAAATCTATTTGACAATCCCAATGTAGTATCACTGAACTCATTATACCAGACACTAAAATACCATTGAGACACCTCTCTCATCCCATAACGATATACAATATGTTCCAAAAATTCTGCAAGCACTGACTGGCATTGTTCAAGATTCTTAAATACCTGTCTGCAATCCAGTTTATCTTTCGTATTCATTTCTTTCAACATAGAATTTATCTGATCATCTATTACAAGAAAGGGATGTATCTTATGTTCAACCAGAAAATCCAGAACCTGATCCAAAAGTACAAAATTAATCCTTGCAACATCATCTTCAGAATCATCAAACAGCTTTAATTCTGCGGCAAAAAGCCCATTAATAATTCCATATTTAAATTCCAGCTTCTGTTTGAGTATTTTCATCTGTCTCTGATACTCAGCATTAAGAAGCAGGGATGCAAACCCCAAATTAATCCCCTCTTTCCACGGATTAACAAGTTTTTCGCCCTTTGTCATATCCACTCTGATATCTTTTATTTGAAAACGTTGTTCTTTTACTACAGTTAATCTCGTTTTGCTCCTATATTCCTCCAGATCTTCTACCTTTAAAGATGTCTCATTTTCTTCGGAAATACTTCCTTCTTTCCACTTTTCTTTATATTCCCGAGGTGACATTTTATATTTTTTCCGAAAAATCTTATTAAACTGAGAAACACTTCCAAATCCGTTATCCCATGCAATATCAGATATTGAAGTCTCAGAAGCAAGCAATTCCTGTACTGCATATTCTATACGGACATTATTTACATAATTGACAAAAGAAATCCCCATCTCTCTACTGAAATATCGCGAAAAAGACGCCGGTGCCATAAACACTTCTCTTGCCACATCTTCTAAGGATATTTTTTCCCGATAGTGTTCTTCTATATATTTAAGAACCAGTTCATTCTTACTGTTTCTGCCATATTTCTCTACCTTATCTGCTGATACAGCAAAATAATTGATCATATAACTGCATACTTTATAAAGACTGCTCATTTTTTCCGGATCTAATCCCTGAGGTTTTACTGCATAATTACTCAGCAATTCCCCTATGACAAAACGAAATTTTTCATATTTGCTTCCCTGGTGTTCGGAACTGACACAATAAAACAATATCCGATCATTATGTGACAAGGAACATAGCCCCTCTCTTTCCATTGAAATTTCCAGCAAAAGGGAATTTCTTTCTAATAAAACCTGATATTGCTTTGCACTGTTTATGATTATATAATCCTCTTTTTCCAGTTCATATGTTTTTCCAGAAGTTATAATTTGTGCGCCTCCATTTACAAGAAACAATAAAATGTACTCTTTTCTTACCTGCGCAATATTACTGTAACTTTTGAAGAATCTGACTCCGAACATCTTCTGCATTTATGCTGACCTCACTTCATTTTTCACCGAACCATCTCTGCAATTTTCTCTTCATTTTGTTTTCCCTTTGCATTCGTCATTCCATTTTTTGCAAACATAACAGCACTGACTATAAAGAAAAAAGCCGGTCCAAAATTTATTACTTTATTCATTTCCGTCAGCACTGCTTTCGATAATTCTGCATTTGCAGTAAATCCAACTGCACCAAGAGCCAGAATTCCTATAGCTCCTCCTACTGCACTTCCCAGCTTAGTAGAAAAAGAAATACAAGAATAAATCACGCCATCTGAACGAATTCCCGTACTCAGCCAGTTATCATCTATTATTTCTGCAGACATACCATATGCAACATTACCTGAAAAGTTAGTAAGCCCATAGATAAATCCTATAGGAATTACCATATTTACAATATCCTTCTCTCCAATAATGAAAAACAATATGCAACACATTGCCTGACATATGGAAGTGAGTACACCAACCCATTTTTTATCCATTCGGACCATGAGAAAAGCCGCCAAAGCATTTGCAAGAAGCATCCCCAGTGAAAGCGCAACAGAAAATCCCGCTATAAGCTCCGATTTTTTTAATACATAAATAAAATAATATGACATAATCCCCAATCGTCCAAATATCCCTGTAAGGAAACAAAATTCTGCCAATATAAGGAATCTGGCATTTTTGTCTTTAAATGTATATTTAAATGATCTTACAAGTGCAAGAGTTGTATTTCCTCTTCTCTGCTGACGTTTTACAAAAACTGTTTCTCTTGTAAATATACCACAGATCAGCATGCAAGGGATACTGATCATAGAAAAAATAAGCGCTGTTATAAAAAAACTATTTCCATATGAAACACTGTTTTTACTATAATGTAAAATTAAAGGCATCGCTGTTCCACCCAGCACCATTCCTCCCGCACTTCCCATTGCTCCCCGCACTGCATTCAGAGAGACTCTTTCATTATTACATGATGTCATGGAATTTGTCAGACATCCTACTGAAATATTCACTGCTGTATATGCCATTCCACAGCCAATATATGTAAAAATACACCAAAATGTTTTCCATATTCGTGGAATATCGAGATTCAGAAATGCTAAACAATTAAAAAGAGCCAGCACTGGACAACCAAACAAAATGTATGGACGAAATCTTCCCCACTTTGTATTTGTATTTTCTGCGATTGCCCCAAACATAGGATCATTAACCGCATCCCACACTCTGGCAATTATCATAATGCAAGAGATGAGTGACGGTGCAAGCCCTACAACATCTGTATAAAATAAAGTAAGATAAGAACTTATCATTCCCCATGAAAACTGAGAACCAACTTCTCCAAAGCCATATGCTATTTTCGTATACCATTTCAGCTTTTTTTCTTTATCACTCATCCCTGATCCCCATTCTTTTTAGAATTCCCGGTAGCTAAACCAGTCAAATTCTGCTATATTCTCTGAATCTTCTCCATTTCCGGTTGCATACATTCCCAAGAGTGTTCCACACATACATCCAACCTTTTCCGGATTAATCACTGAGCCATCCATTTTACAAAGCATCTGCAAAGTTCCTTCCTTTTCACCATATCGGATAACAAAATCTTCTCCCTTCATTTCTATCTGAAGGATAATTTCTTCCTGCTCCCATGGTACAGATGCAATGATCTGTCTGTTGGTCTGCCCTTCAAACCCCGGAAAATATGGTGGTCTGTCATATTCTGCAGTAGTAACTACCGCTTTAAGAACCTGTTTTCCATCTTCAAGTGCTCTTTCTACATGCAGCTGATGATTCATCGCCTGAACTGCTGCAATTCCGGCACTTTCATTATTTTTAGCAATAAATCTCATTCTTGCAGTTACCATCACATTAACTGCACACTGGCGGCGTCCAACAAACGCTGTATATCTGTCATATTTCAGATTTCCATCCATTTTCATAGGCTGCAGTTCATCATCCAGTCTCTGTCGGATACAACGCAACTTCAGTTTTGAGTCTTCTATCTTCCAAAAATCATCCAACGGAGTTCCCCAGAATACCATATGCATTGGAAGCTGATTTTCATCAAATTCTTCCCTTTCTCTTACCTTTTCATATAATACTGGCTGCAATGACTCCGGCATTTCGTATTCATTTTCAATTTTTCCAGTAGCAGGACTAAATAATGGCCACTCTCTTTCCCATACAACAGGACATATAAATGTTTCTCTCCCCAGATTTTTATGATTGCCGTCAACTAGTCTTGATCCAAGAAGAACTGCGTACCAGTTTCCATCTTTTAATTCAACAAGATCAGCGTGTCCAACATTTGTTATCGGACATGTGAATCCCATATTTCTATGTGTCATAACCGGATTTGCCGGATTACCTTCATAGAATCCAAAAATTTCTTTACTTCTCGCAATCATTACAGAATGATAATGTTCAGTTCCCCCTTCTGCGATCATAAGATAATAGTAATCTCCGATATGGTATAAATGTGGTGCTTCCGGAGAAGATCCTTTTCTCATTGCGCTGTTATATATTGCAACAGGTTCTCCTATCATTTTGAAATTATCAATATCATATTCAGCAAGCCAGATACCATTTTCCTTGACACCGGCTCCATTATCCCAAACCTGACCGGTTCCCATAATATATGTTTTTCCATCATTATCAAAGAAAATAGATGCATCAATTCCCGGCACATCATCCAGCCAATGTGGCCTGGACCACGGTCCTTTTGGATCATCAGCTGTCACTATATAATTCCCTTTATCTGCAAAGTTAGCATTAATAATGTAATATTTCCCATTTTTATATCTCAAAGTAGGAGCCATTAAGCCGCCTACTCCGCAATTTTTTTCCATATGAAAATCATTCTCTACAGTTAATGCATTTCCAATTTGTTCCCAATGTGCCAGATCCTTACTGTGAAATACAGGAATTCCCGGACACATTTCAAAACTGGAACATGTAAGATAAAAATCATCATCCACACGAATAATTGATGGATCTGGATAATATCCTGGTATAATTGGATTTACTATTCTATTCATTTTCAAATTCCTCCGTTCTTCATCATCATTTCTTTCAGTTTCTTTTCATTTTCCATTCCCTTTGCATTTGTCATTCTGATCATCATTAAAGGAATAATAGCGATCATGAAGCATGCTGCCGGTCCAAAATTAATAACTGCATTCATTTTTGTCAGTGTTTCAGCTGCCATTTCAGTATTTGCTACAAATCCAACAGCTCCTAAAACAACAATTCCAACAGAACCTCCAATAGCATTTGCGATCTTTGTAGAAAAAGAAACCGCTGTAACAATAACACCATCAGATCTTTTTCCTGTTCTAAGCCAATTGTCATCAATCAGTTCTCCGCATAATGAAACAGAAACCAATGTCATCATATTTGTTGCACCATATATAAATCCAATTACAGCAATAACAGTACTTGCCATTTTTGCCTCGCCCATAAAATAGAATGCTACACAACAACCTGCCTGTAAAATGCAGGAAAGAACTCCTACATATTTTTTGTCTATTTTGTTTAAAAGTTTTGGTGTATAAAAATTGACAACCAGCATTCCAACTGTCATAGCTGTTCCAAATGCCGCAATTCCCATAGGCGCCGCTAATACATAAATAAAATAATAAGCCATTACACCAAGTCTTCCAAAAACACCTGTCAGATAAATGATCATAGCAATCATCAGCCATGCCACGTTCCAGTCCTTAAACGCATTTTTAAAAGATGCGCAAATCATAACTATCGGATTCTGTTTTACTGATCTTTCATTTCCACCACTGATCACTTCTTTTGTTGATTTAAAGCAGATAAAAAAACATGGAATTGCTGCAACTGAAAATACTAGTGCAGTATAAAAATATCCTCTTGCAGAATTTGTATTTCCACCTCCGAATTTCATGATCAAAGGCATTGTAACAGCACTTACAATAATGCCAAAAACACTGGATACAATTCCTTTAACAGCATTTGCAGAAACACGCTCTGTATTGATTGAAGTAAGTGAATTCACAATGCATGTAACAGCACCATTAGCAACAGAATATGCTGTACAACATACAATATATGTAACAGCACACCAGATTGCTTTTGCACTATTTGGAATATCAAGATTCAAAAAAGTAAGACAGTTAAACAGAGCCAGCACTGGTGCACCATATAATATATACGGACGATATCTTCCAAATTTGCTTCTGGTATTCTCTGCAATTCCACCGAATACAGGATCACAAATTGCCTGCCAGACACGTGCAATCAACATGATAATTGATATCACTGCCGGTGCAAGTCCTACTACATCCGAATAAAATACCGTTAAATAAGAACTTATCATCGTAAATGATAACGTACTTCCCGCTTCTCCCAATCCATAACCGATTTTTTTTGCCATAGAAAGTTTCACTTCCGTAGAATCTTTCTGATTTTCCTGATGGATAATATTTTTTTCTGAACCCATAATTTCTCTCCTTTCTTTGGTTCCATTTGCTTTATGGGTTTATTATATAAAAACTCAAATTTATATTCTATTTTTTCACTGACCAATGGTGCCATTTTCTTAACATATTTCACCTTCTTTATTTCCGACTGCAAAAATATGCTTAAAATACAATCATATTTTTGCAATCATACGTTTTATATATAAAAAAAGAGACCTTAATGATCTCCTTTTTATATTCAATTTACTACTGTATTTGTGAAGCTTTACCTTTTTTCATCTTACGCTGCCTGTGATCTATGCTGCGCAAAATTCACAAACCAGAAATGTTTATCCATCTGGTCACCGATCAGACCTATCACCTTTCCCATGGTAAATGCTGCCAACACTGTTCCGATTCCAAGCCCACTGATATGTCCCAGTATCAGTCCTGTCATACAGGCAGTAATCGTCACGCAGATCACATCAAAAGAAACCTTGACCTTAGAATATTTCACCTTTATAATCTCTGACAGCTCGCGCGGAAACAGATCCGTCGGAATGATCGGCAGACCACATCTGTTAGAAAGTGCGATCCCTATACAGATCAGCAGATAACTGAATGCAAATCCAACCAGAAAACTGCACAGATAAGCAGGTACAAATTTTTTTCTCAGTATCATCAGACTTAAGATCAGAAGTGCCTGAAAAATATAAGTCCATGTTCCCAGTGTGATTACCGGAAATACTTTTTCAAATGCATAAGGAACACTGGATATGGCAGATATTCCGGAACCGGAATACAGCATCATAATAACAGCAAGACTATTGATCATGACTGCTGTCACCAATGCCAGCTCTCCTCTGAAAATATGTCTCGAATCTTCTTCTCCATTTGTTTTCATAACAGTTCTCTCCTCTGGAGCGTGTTTCAAACACGCTCTAATACAAACAAAGGACTGCTGTCAGAAAGTATTTTCTGTCATACTTTTCTGACGGCAGACCCCTGTGGCTTTTACATCTTATATTTTCTGAAAATATTATTTTTTATCGAATCAGGCAGGTAGATTTTCCACTTCAACTACTGATATTTCCCTGACTTACTCAACTGTGCAGACGCGGATCAGGTTTGTTCTTCCCGGAATTCCAAGCGGTACACCACCGGCAAATACAATAGTGTCGCCAACTTTTACAAGTTTATGCTTCTGTGCTGCTTCGATTGCTCTCAGGCAAAGAATCTCAGAACTGTATTCTTCTTTGATCAGCATCGGGTAAACACCCCAGGACAGATTCAGCTGGCGAAGAACTCTCTCAGAGCTTGTACATGCACCGATCAGACATCCTGGTCTGTGTTTGGACATCATATGAGCTGTACTTCCAGATTTTGTCACTGCAAGGATTGCACTGGCCTTCAGGTCGATTGCGGTCAGACAGGTTGCATGTGCGATTGCATTTGTAATATCCGGATTCTCATTTCTGTCTGTTTTCTTAAAGATTGTATTGTAATCAATATTCTGCTCCATATGTTCTGCAATACGGCTCATCATCTGAAGTGCCTGTACCGGATATTTACCAGCTGCGGTTTCTCCTGAAAGCATAGTTGCACTTGTTCCCTGGAAAATCGCATTGGCAACGTCTGTAGCCTCTGCACGGGTTGGTCTCGGATGAGAGATCATGGAGTCAAGCATCTGTGTTGCTGTAATAACTGGTTTTCCTGCTGTGTAAACTTTCTGGATGATTTTCTGCTGGATAACAGGTACATATTCCGGCGGGATCTCAACACCCATGTCACCTCTGGCGATCATGATGCCATCTGCTGCTTCAATAATCTCGTCGATATTGTCAACGCCCTGCTGGTTCTCAATCTTTGCAATGATCTGAATCTCTTCACCGCCGTTTTCTTTCAGGATTTTTCTTACTTCGCGGATATCGTTTGCAGTACGTGTAAAAGATGCTGCAACGAAATCAAATCCTTCCTGGATACCGAAGAGAAGATCATCATGGTCTTTTTTACTGATGAATGGCATCTTCAGGTTTGCACCCGGAACATTGACACCCTTCCTGTCGCCAATCACACCTGCATTAATAACCTTGCAGACAATGTCCTTTCCTGAGATGTCCTGAACCTCCAGGTCTACAAGTCCATCATCAACCAGAATATGTCCACCCGGCTGCACATCCTTATAAAGCTCTTTATAAGTAATGCTTACGCACTCATTAGTTCCTTCAATATCTTTATTTGTAAATGTAAAAATCTGTCCTTCTTCCAGAGAAACCTTGCCATCCTTGAAGCATCCAAGTCTGATCTCCGGTCCCTTTGTATCAAGAAGTGCTGCAACAGGTCTGTCATATTTCTTGCGAAGTTCTCTCAGTTTCTGGATACGGCCTCTCTGCTCATCGTGAGGTCCATGTGAGAAGTTGAAACGTGCTACGTCCATTCCCTCTCTCACAAGCTGCTCCATAACATCGCCCTTATCAGTAGACGGTCCCATTGTACAGATAATTTTGGTTTTTCTCATTTAATCTTTCCCTCCAAACTGTCAACTCAATTTTATCTATTTTATTCCTGTAAAATAATGTAATAAAATGTTACCTGTTTCTATAAATGAAAACATTAAATCAAATAAAAATTACCATTATTGAGACTATCTGTCAATATAGAATTTCGACTTATTTTTGTTGATATTTGACAAAAAAATAACATACTTTTGTTGCAAATGTCACATATATTTTTGCCGATCCGACAGTTGGAAAATTTTTCACTCATTCTTATCAGAATCCAAAATCTGCATAGTCTTCCGGCAGAAATCTGTGGTAAATGATATGGCATCCTTCATCTTTAAAACAATAATAATAAGGATCTGATCCATCATCAAAGCGGATCATCACATCAAACTCCTCGTTATCCATTGGTTCAGTAATGATTTTATCTGAATAAGAATGGAACAGTTCTTTAATTTCCTCTATCGTACATCCATGTCTGCCAACCAGTTCGATCAATGCCTTGATAAATTCATTCTCTTTCATATTATTATGTACATATTCGGAAGCTTTTTCCGAAACAGTGAAGCAGAAACGATCTCCTCTGTGTGATACTGCTACTTCACCAAATTTCTCTTCTATATAAGAAGGAAAATCTTTTAAAATCTCCATCATGCCTGCAGCATCTGTCTCACCGCCAAAGAAATGATTCAGGGAACTGAGCGGATAATAAAGGCTGATCTTCTCTTTCATATATCCAAGCTTCGCCTGTTCCTCTTTGATCACATCGATCAGACTGGTTTCTAATCTGTTATAGTTCATTTATTTTCCCTCCTGAAAATCTGTTCTTTTGCTTTTTCTGGTTAATATTTTATCAGACATTGCCTGAAAATCAATGCATTTCTTTTTCAATTGTACGCCTGTCAAAACAATTTCAATGTTTTCTTTTTCATACAAAAATAAAGACCTTGCAAAACTGTCCTTTTTTTCTCCCTCTGACAAATCACTCTGGCTGAATGAAACAAAGCAGACAAAACCATCCCCTTCGTTGCTTTTTTAACCAAATAACTGCTTGATTCGGTTAAAAAAAACAGCGTTCCGAATATTATTTATATCCGAAACGCTGTCATTATTCCAATTATTTCATTATGTATTTAATCCCAATTCTTACGTCCGTAACGAAGTGTCACATCATATATTTCCTTCTGGAGTTTCTTTGTAAGATCTCTCTTCTTGATTCTCCACTTCCAGTTCGTACCAACTGTAGATGGTTTATTCATTCGGAATCTGTTGTCCAGTCCCATATAATCCTGCATTGGGATAACGCAGACACGCGCAGCACTGCGCATGATCAGACTAATGAAACATTTATACAGTTCTTCTTCCGGTGTTGCATGATCACACAGATAATCTCTCGCCAGTTTTCTCTCAGCTGCTGTGATGCTCTTCCACCATCCCACGATAGTTTCATTATCATGGGTTCCTGTATATGCCACGCAGTTCTCCGGATAATTATGTGGCAGATAATCACTGGCACATCCGGAATCTCTGGAGTCAAACGCAAATTCCAGAACCTTCATTCCCGGGAAGCCGCTCTCATATACCAGATGACGTACAGAATCTGTCATATATCCTAAGTCCTCTGCGATAACCTGCTTCCATCCAAGCGCCTGTTCGATCTTACGGAACAGATCAATTCCGGGACCCTTTTCCCAGTGTCCGCCTCTTGCATCTTTATCTCCGTATGGAATAGAGAAATATTCATCAAATCCACGGAAATGATCGATTCGCACAACATCATACAGTCTGAAGCAATAACTCATTCTGGAAATCCACCACTGATATCCTGTATTTCTGTGATAATCCCAGCGATATAACGGATTTCCCCATAACTGACCGGTTGCAGAAAATCCATCCGGAGGGCATCCTGCTACTGCCAGTGGTACATTATCCTGATCCAGCTGGAACAGCTCCGGATGCGCCCATGCATCAGCACTGTCCATTGCAACATAAATCGGAATATCTCCAATGATCTGGATTCCTTTTGAATTTGCATAGGATTTCAATTTCATCCACTGCTCATAGAACTTAAACTGCATATACTGCTGGAATTCAATATCAAAATAGAGTTCTTCACGATAATAATCCATGGCATTGTTCCAGCGGAGTCTGATATCCTCAGCCCATTTGGTCCATTCTACACCTTCGAAACGGTCTTTTACTGCCATAAACAGAGCATAATCTGACAGCCACCAGCTGTTCTCTGCTACGAATTTCTGATAGTCAGGATTCTTGCTGATATCACTGTTCTCGTATGCTTTTCTCAGAAGAGGATAACGGCCTTTGTAGATTTTTTCATAATCTACCTCATCAGGCTTCTTTCCCCAATTAACTTTCTCGCAGTCTTTCTTATCAAGAACTCCTTCTTCCACAAGTGTATCCAGATCAATAAAATATGGATTACCTGCAAATGTAGAGAAAGACTGATATGGAGAATCTCCATAGCTGGTCGGTCCCAATGGCAGAATCTGCCAGTAAGTCTGTCCGGCTTCCTTTAACCAGTCTACAAATTCATATGCACTTTTGGAAAAACATCCGATGCCATAGTCTGATGGAAGGCTGCTGATCGGCATTAATATTCCTGCTGCTCTTTTTCCCATGATTCTTGTCTCCTTCGCCATTCTTCACTTTTACCGCCTATACTTTATCTAGTACATCGTTTTCGAAATAACTATACCACTCACTTGTCTGCAAATCCGAGTGCACAGGTCTAAAAGCCTCAGCGTAGCCCGCTACGCCTGCGTTTTTA
>ENA-OPAC01001072-OPAC01001072.1-human-gut-metagenome-genome-assembly--contig:-NODE-1072-length-13823-cov-5.498620_pt1 | contig 13823 bp, 12 predicted proteins | sample MGYA00241052_ERZ501420 | MGnify/ENA primary metagenome ERZ501420 (study PRJEB25962, sample SAMEA2042513) | human gut metagenome | biome: human gut; feature: human-associated habitat; material: faeces... | reverse complement strand
AGCAGCATTAATATTCCAATCCAGTTTAATCTTGTTTTCATGCTATCAGTATTTAATAAGAAGAGGGTGCATATCAAAGAGTACACCCTCTACTATTCTCGTCAATTTCGGAAATGATTCCCGTTAGTTTTAATTTTCATTCTCGATAGTTTCATTTTCTATCCCAACAGGAACAGACAAAACCATTCTGATCAACTGAATTCCTTCCCGTGCAACATCTGGGCGTCTGCCATAAATTCTTTGATCCGATGTTCATCCTCTCGCTTACAAATCAGCAAGACATTACCTGACTCAGCAACAATATAATCCTTCAAGCCCTGAATAACTGCCATCCGTTCCGGATCAGATAGAGCAATAACATTACCACTACTTTCGTACAACAAAGTCTGGGTTTTTAATGGCGCATTATCATGTATATCTTTCGGTGCAATATCATACAATGAGCCCCATGTACCCAAATCGGCCCAACCGAAATCTACACAAAGCATATATACATTCTCTGCCTTTTCCATTACCGCATAGTCAATGGAAATATTCGGGCAATATGGAAAGTTCTGGGCAATAAAAGCATGTTCTTCGGCTGTATTGAATTCGGGTAATCCTAAATCAAAGCGGGCCGTCACGTCAGGCAGATATTTATGGAGAGCATTAATGATAGCATCGACATTCCATAAAAATATACCTGAATTCCAAAAGAACTCTCCGCTTTCATAGAATATCCGGGCCAGATCCAGATTAGGCTTCTCTGTAAAAGTCTTGACTTTCGAAAAGCCATCAGCTCCATCTTCACAGCTTTGGATATAGCCATAACCGGTTTCCGGACGACTCGGACGAATACCCATCGTCAGCAAAGCATCTTGGCCATCAACGAACTGAAGACCTTTCTTTACATCTTCCAGGAACTCATCTTCCTTCAATATCAAATGATCACATGGAGCAACAACCATGTTCGCATTGGGATTCAGCGCCCGTATATGATAAGCAGCATACGCAATGCAAGGAGCCGTATTACGACGAGTCGGTTCCAACAAAACCTGAGAAGGATCTAATTGGGGTAATTGCTCTTTAATCAGATCTACATATAATGCATTTGTGACAATATATATATTTTCTGCCGGAATAATCTTGGCAAAACGATCATACGTCATTTGCAACAAAGTGCGGCCTGTTCCAAAAAAATCAAGGAACTGTTTTGGATAAGCTTCCCGACTAAATGGCCAGAATCGGCTTCCAATACCACCGCCCATAATAACACAATAATTGTTGGTCATAGCTTAATAGACTTAGAAGTTATACACACTACAAATCTAACGAAATAATCTTTCATTTAACAGGCCTGAGAAAAAAAGTTGAAAAAAACTGGAGAAATATTTGCAGGTTCAAAAAAAAGCCCTACCTTTGCAACGCAATTGAGAAACAAAGTTGCTCAGTTATAAATAAAGGTTGACAAAATGCCCAGATGGCGGAATTGGTAGACGCGCTGGTCTCAAACACCAGTGGATTCACTTCCATGCCGGTTCGATCCCGGCTCTGGGTACTGAAAAGGACAAATTCGAATCAGTTTGAGTTTGTCCTTTTTCTTTCCCCCGTAATTGATTGGTTTGCTGATAGATTAAGTCGAGCACTTTGTTGTATTCCGTGGTTCGATAAGTTTTTCCGTCAAACTCAATTTTTCCTTTAAACATTGAACCAATCAACTTGCATTTCACCTCAACAGGGGCATCTAAAATATATTTATCTATATTGTTTATCAGCGACATTGAATAGTTAAGCTTTGGTTCGAGATTTAACCGCTTAGCGTTTTCTGCAAGGTCTAAGCGTTGTTCTATCTCTTCTGTCTTATTGAAAAGACGTTTCATAAAACGATTGTACTCATTTTTATCAATTTCGCCGTCCAAATACTTATCTTCAATAGCTTCAATTCGTTTCTGGTGCATAGACAACTCTTCTTTTATATTTTTTATAATATCTTTTGATTCCTTATCTTCTTTAGAACGAATATCTTTTAACACTTCACCGTAAAGTTTCAAAATGCCTTCATTTGGAACTAAAGAACCTACATATTTGGCAAATTCTTGGTTAGCCTTTTCTGCCCGACAACGAAAATGCTTTCCATCTCTGCTACAATGATAATAGAAATATCGCCCGCCATTTCCTTTAGAAGCAGAACCTGTCAATGGGCTACCACAAACAGGACAAGCTAAATACTTTCTAAGAAATAAGTCTGGATGTAACTTTCGGCAAACTTTAGGATATATCTTTGATTTGCCGTTTAATACATCTTGTACTCTATTAAAAGTATCCATATCTATAATGGGTTCATGGATACCTTTCACTACTTGTTCTTCATCTTTCAAATAGGCTGGAACAACAATTTCACCACAATAGAACCTATTTCTAAGCATGTCCATAAATGAGTTTTTGCTCATTGAAAAGCCTTTTCTTGCCCATTGTTGCCTAATGTAGTTAGGAGCTTTCAATCCTTCTGATACTTCATTGAATATGGCTTTAATTTTTACAGCTTCTTTTTCATCTATCTCTACATAGCGATGTTTATCGTCTATTTGCTTGTTGAGGTATCCACGTGGTGCTTTATTCGTACATCGACCAGCCAACTTAGCCTGATGGATGCATTCTTTTGTCCGCTTCGCAATTTTGCTGTTTTCAACTTCTGGCATAGTAAGGTATAAAGCCAACATAACTTTATTATCTGGGATGGATACATCTATTGGATTTTCAGCCGAATTTACTTGTATTCCCAAATCCGCAAAATAACGGATGTTTGCTAATGCAGCCTCTAAATTTCGTGAATACCTGTCCCATCTTGTAAACAGTATCATATCTACATCTTTTCTATGTCTTTTAGCATAAGCCATCACTTTTTGTATTTCAGGACGGTGTTCAAAATCTTTAGCTGAGGCATCTTCTTTATATATGTCAATAACATTATGTCTGTTTACTTGGCAATAAGACCGTAAAAAACTTTCTTGGTAATCTAAACTATTACCTTGTGCTTGCTCATCTGTGCTTACACGTGTGTATAATATAACATTCATATTGTACTATTTTTATTACTTTTTTCAACTTCATATTGAATGCCTGCAAGCAGGTACAAAAAGTCACGAATTTCTTTTACTTCTTCATTTGTATATTTATCTTTTTTCTTGTTTAAAACATCTTTACATTTTTCTAAACTAATCATCAAAAAAACCAAAACTACAATCTCCTAATTGGAGTTATTATTCCGCTGTGTTTTTTATTAAAACTAATAAAGGATAAAAAAACATGAAATGTTACACAGCTTTATCCCCTGGTATGAATTACATCTAAATAGAAGGTAAACATACATTTAAGAATTAGTTTTTCTAACATTTCAAAAATGCAACTTGAAGAGGTTTTATCAAAATTAGATTTGTTAAATTAGTATAATTAAAGCCCAACAAATAAGTTTTAAATCTAAATTAATCGACATATTAAAAAAGCCATATTCTTACTCAAAATAGAGTTTGAAAATGGCTCTTTTTATTATTCAACTAATAATTTAAATGATATTTTTAGACTCCTATAATAGGTATTTAGAATTTATAGCCTAATGAAATAGAAAAATTTCTATTTTTACAACTAGCTGTCCAATCATTTTCCTCTTGATATGATTTCCAACCATTTATGAAACCAAAATCATAGCTAAACGCCAATATATATTTTTTCTTAATTTCTGTACCTACCCGCAGACCTAACCCAAAATCAAAACGTTTGAATTGATCAAAGGTATTATACGAAACAGGAGATTGTAACACATCTCCTTCATCATTAATATCTCCTTCCGTTCCTTTAGATTTTCCAAATAATCCTATAGCAAAATAAGGGCCAAATTCTCCAAAGACAGAAAAATCATTATTAACCACATACTGATACCCAACATGAACAGGTATATCCAAATAGTTTGCTTTGATCTTCGTGTTCCCTGCTTCTCCTAAATCAAAAGAAGCTCCTTTCCTACTCAAAAGTGCTCCCATATTTACATACAAGTTTTCTACTGGTAGTTCCATTTTTGCCCTAACACCTAAATTATAACCTATTAACGATTCATAATGTGTTAATTTGGCAACATTCAAACCAATCTGTCCTTCCCAAGTGATATTATTTTGAGCGAATACAGATACGCTCATAAGAATACAATACATTGTAAAAACTAATTTCTTCATTACGCTGATTATTTAATTAAATTATAAAATTATTCAGTCCTAAATCCAAAGGGAAGACAATAAAAAACGTGGACTAATTTTACTGTATCGCTTTCTGTGGTATCGCCAAACACCAATCAACCAAATACAAGTAAAAAAGCCCACGCTATTAAGCGCAGGCATTAACTTCATATTCTTGGTTGATTCTTCTAATTTGGCGATTTTCAGAAAGCAAGAAATACAAGCTAACGCTTTTTATCTATATGTCTTTTGACGAGATATGCTACATAGGCTATTTATTTTTATGTTTAACATTACAAAAATAATAATTCTATCAATAATAATGTAGATTTCAAATAATAATTTGATATCATTTGTAATAATAAAATCTTTTTGATCAATTAAATAATTATCAAAGTTCTAATCTCACCTTATTTTAACGCATTCCATTTTTGATGTAAAATTTATCAGACTACAAGCTCCCAAATATTAATTTCTTGTATAGATTCATCTTTTAAATGTTCTTCCCATAATCTCTTATAAGGCTTAAGAATACGCTTAATCGAAGTATTTTTGGATACAAGTGAACGGATTTTAAGCTCTACTTTGTGCATATCGTACTCACATTCTCTAAGTAATAGTTCTCTCTGATAATCCATTAACGTATTACTTTTTATATTTTTCGCCATTTGAGTATGATTTAAAGCCTTACTCAAAATAGGAATAAAAGGAGATGTTTGTGCCTGTAAGACTGACATAAGGCTATTATCATTTATCTTTAGCATTTCCCGTATTTGTACCATTGTATTAATATTAGTCTCAAACCTAACTTTTCCCTGAAAGTATTGCATTACCTCTTCTCTATTTTTTAGCTTAGAAAGGAACATTACATTTATTGCTTTTCCCATTTCATGACCTTTATCATAAATCACTATCCTATTTTTATGTCGAGGTGTAGAAAGCATATTTCGCAAGACAACACCTTCCTCATAAGGTTCACATACCCATTTCTTGCAGTTGGCTAAATGACAATAAATTTGTTTTGTAATACTTTTTACGTCTGAACATAAGACATCTTTTGTCACATCACATTTAACAACATTGGAATCGTTGAGGATACTATCTATATCTAATTGGCATATTTGAAGTGCATTAATATTTTGCAGACATACCTTAATGTTGTTTTGATTAATTAGTTCTGTACACTTTTCCATTAAAATTTTAGATGTAAACTCTATACTTAATTCATCTTTCCTGTAATCAATCATAATCAAAAGCGAGTATGGCGATCTCTGCTGATATTTATAATAAAGCAACTCCTTATTTTTCGTATGGGCTATAAAACTATTGCCATCTATATTTTGTATATATTGTGTAGTTGTCACTATTTTTAGCTTATCAAAACATAACATATTTCTTTTTGAATTAAACTTTTATTCTTGCATACTGACAAGTTTTGTCACCTTTAGAAGTAGTAAAAGAGAGGAACTAAATCCCCTCTGATTCATTTGACTTGTCTTCTGGCTTATTTGGAATAGTTTTCCAATAATTTACAAGAGCTTTGGCAATTGCTTGTTTATGGTCTTCTGTTTTACTACGTCCTGATAGAGACTGACTGATCTTTGCTTTAGTTGAATCGTCCAATTGTCGATATTGTCTTTTTCCTGTATTATACATAATCGTATGTTTTTTATTATAAATAGTAACTATACTTAGAAAAGTAGGTTTAGTTACAGTTTTAACAAAAAAATCTGGAAATTCTAATACACAAGCAACCGTTTCTTAACTAAACACACCTATTTAATATAGGTATATTAAGTAGGCGATTCTACCTATTAAATCAATGTAAATCATCATTTAATATAAAAAATCCAATTAAATTTTCAGATTGCCTTTACGATACGGGACGTGATTAAACTTGAACTAATCCTTGCTAAAAATTTAGCCTTAAGGATTAGGTATCCACTTACGCAATTCCCAAATTAGGTCTAAATCTTCCAAAAATGAGTTCGAGAACAGTTCGGCTCTGGGTACTGAAAAGGACAAATTCGAATCAGTTTGAGTTTGTCCTTTTTCTTTTCCTCGGTTGACAGGTTTACCTATAATAAGGTTCTGCCCTTTGCTCTTTATATAGAAAAGAGCAGAAACACTTCTTCACTACATAACTCAGAACAAACGGCAGTATTTTTCAATCAACCGCCATAATCGTCCCTCATCCACTTCCATTACAATCCGTACAGACTGTGTACCAACGGGCGGATTATATGGAAAGGCCAAAGACTGTCCGTAAGAAAGTCCTTGCTGCGTATTGATATCCACATGACATATCATCTCCCGCTTAAGAATGGAAGAATCCATACACAATGCGGCAGCTACAATATCCCAAATATGCCATACTGTATCCGGGTGTTCCTGAAATGTCGCTTGCAGAAAATTATCATACGTCATGGCATGAAGCTTATCATTTTTCAACAGTCCAATAATCCGGTCATAACGTTCCTTACGCAGTTCAATCCGGTCACAGACATCTAATCCTACTACTATCTGTTCCTTAAAAGGCGCACGCAAGGCGATTTGTGCAGCTTCCGGATCATACCACCAGTTAAATTCAGCAGCTGGAGTCGTATTTCCCGGCACTGTAAAAGCTCCTCCCATATAAACAACCCGCTTGATAAGCGGAATAATCTCGGGAGCCATCCTGACAGCCATCGCTAAATTACAACAAGGACCAATAGCCAATATTGTTACCTCATGAGGATATCGTTTTACCTGTTCTATCATAAAATTGACCGCATGCATGTCGGCTGGCTCCATAGTAGGTTCTTGCTTATAGCGGGAAACATAAACATCTTTCCAAGAGGCAGGCTCTTCATAAGCGAGTGACCCTAAATACCCTTCTCCATAACCAAATAATCGGATTTCTTCCTTTATACTCTCCTTCCGGTTAGGGGCCAATGGCAAACGAACTCCTTGTAACACTGGTACATCTGTTACACCAATCGCTTCTAACTGACGGATAGCGTAAGCGGTCCCTTCAGAAACCCAGGTATTGCCTGCCACCACAGTAACTCCCAATAATTCTATATCTGGAGCTTTTGCTAACATCATCATGGCGATGCCATCGTCAAAAAGCTCTACCATATCGGTATCCAAAATTATTTTCTGGCGACGATCATCACCAGCCCATCCCAAAGTAACACCACAAAACAGAATGAAAACTAAACAAAACTGCCTCATACTTCCTATTTTTACTCCAAAACTACAAAAAATACCGGGTAAATTTCAGATCTACTATTTTTTATTCTCTACGACTGATACATAACGACAGGATTATTTTAAAGAACTGAAGATTACATATATTCTTTGTACAAGAAATAAAATTCGTTACATTTGTAAAAGCATGTACAATTCATTGTAACTTAAGTTTGAGGCGATATGAAAAGGAATTATCCGGTAGGCATACAAAACTTTGAAAAGATACGCAATGGGAATTATTGCTACATCGACAAAACGGATCTGATTTATCAGCTGATAAAGTCCGGTCAATATTATTTCTTAAGTCGTCTCAGACGATTTGGGAAAAGTCTGCTCATATCTACCTTAGAAGCTTATTTCCAAGGGAAGAAAGAGTTATTTGAAGGACTCACCATAGAACAACTGGAAAAGGAATGGATAGAATACCCTATTTTACATTTGGATCTGAATGCCCAAAAGTATGATACGCCGGAAAGTTTATACAGCATACTGAATAATGCGTTGTGCATTTGGGAAAGCCTTTACGGAAGCCGCCCCAGTGAAACCAATCTGTCCCTGCGTTTCCAAGGAGTAATTCAACGTGCAGCCGAGAAATGGAATCGACCCGTAGTGATCCTCATTGATGAATATGATAAACCCATGCTTCAGGCCATTGGGAACGAGCCGTTGTTGAACGACTACCGCAATACATTGAAAGCTTTTTACGGCGTAATGAAGAGTTGTGACAAGTATATCCAGTTTGCCCTGCTTACCGGAGTAACCAAATTCAGCAAAGTCAGTGTATTCAGTGATCTAAATAACCTGATGGATATTTCCATAGACAATCGATTTGCCAATATATGCGGTATCACTGAAAAAGAGCTTCTCAGCAACTTCAAGGAAGACATCGTAGAACTCGGGCAAAAGAATGGCATGACCGAAGAAGAAACAAAGGCTTACCTCAAAGAAATGTATGATGGATATCATTTCGTGGAATACGGCGATGATATATATAACCCATTCAGCCTGCTGAATACATTTGCAAAGATGAAGTTCGGCAGTTATTGGTTCGAGACCGGAACACCAACTTTTCTGGTTGAACTCCTTAAACATAGCGAATATGATTTGCATAGGCTGACCGAAGAAATGACCTCTGCCGATTCACTTGGAGGAATAGACACCATGTATTCTAATCCTATACCCATTCTGTACCAAAGCGGTTATTTAACCATTAAAGGATATGATAAGGAATTTCAAGTTTATTACTTGGGATTTCCTAATAAGGAAGTAGAAGAAGGTTTCACCAAATTTCTATTACCTTATTACGCTCACTTACAGACAGGAAATAAGAGGCATCGAGAAATGGATTGTTGAAGAGTAGTTTCACTTCTGCAACACAATTGATATAGATCTTATTGTATCGCTTTGATGTTTATATCAGAAACATGCAACACCTCTTTAAAAGCCGCCTTCACATCGTCTGAAGTTTTCAGATCAGAAAATCGGGGATGAACAATAAATGTTCCATAAGTTTGCACTATATATTCTTTTTTAGGGAAGAACAACACCATACAGTTAATATCATTCTCAAAACAATAAAGATAGAGGCAAGGTTGCTCTAGTTTATCATAATGAGAAACATCATCCCAAACGAGCAAGGACGTGGCCGCAACAGTTGTCGAACCAGCAGAAGAATTTATCTGCATAGGTATGCTTTTATAAAATCTCTCATAGACAGCTTTGCCAAGATGAGCGTTTAAATCCATAATTGGTTTTAAAAAGCCTTGAAGATGATCTATTTCAAATACATGATAATTTGTTTGATAATTACCTGAACCTATATCTTTTATCAAACGGATAATACCTGGATTGTTGGTACTGTACTTAATATAGTTTGTATCATTTGCCAAAGTACACATGTTTCTAACCATATCTAAGCCTTCCCTCAAAAGAAAATCTGGCCGATCTCCTATATAAATAGCAGTAGGTCCATCGTTTCCTCCTATTATAGCCGATGATTTACTTTGAGGCAAAACCTGAGCTTTGCTTTCACCGTTATAGCCCCACAGTAATAAGGCCATTACATATAGCTTCAAAAAAGATATGATTCTCATATACCACTGTTATTAATTATTACCGGCAACAAACTTTCTCACAGATTTCTACAAATATAATCATCCATATAATAAAACAAGGTCCCTTAGCGTATTATTTTATCCAGATATCCATAGGCCAAAATAGAATTCCTGCCTGACTAAAAAATAAATTCTGCCTGACATTTCTTTAGTTCACGGCGTGAACTAAGTAATCCACGTCGTGAACTAAGTAATCCACGCTGAGAACTAAGTAATCCACACCGTGGATTAAAGAATAAATAGTGAGAACCGAAAGAATAGCCTCTTGATTTATTTTTTTAACTTTGTATGTTAGTTGAAATGAACATCTGATTGGCGGGAAGAAACATTATGAAAAACATTATCCAAAGCATCCGCTCGGCTTATCCTGTTTCTGATGCTTCCATTCAAGCACTGGAGGCTTGTCTGACGTTATGCCATTTTCCGAAAAGATATCTATTGGTAAGAGAAAATATATTCTGCAAATATGCTTATTTCATTGAGGAAGGAATGACCCGTTCTTTCTGGCTGGTCGACGGAGAAGAGATTACCACATCATTTGCGGGCGAAGGAAGCATCGTATTCAGCATGGACGAACTCTACTACCAGAAAGTGAGTGAGGAATTCGTTGAAACCCTCGAAGAAGTCGTGGCTTACCGTATCTTGCTGACTGACCTGATTCATCTTTTCGAGACGAATATCGAATTATGCAACTGGGGAAGAATCATACATCAGAATGAATACCGGCGTCTGCACCGTAGCCACAAGGAACGCCTTACGCTTCCGGCAAAAGAACGGTATGAAGCATTCAAGGAACAGTTTCCGGATGTCTGCCAGCGCGTCAATCTCGGATTTATCGCTTCTTATCTGGGAATTACACTTTCGACGCTCAGCCGGCTGCGGGCAAATGGATAAAGTCGGCCAACGATTTTGACATAGGACAAACTTTTCTCCGAAAATAGATCATACATTTGCCTTACATATAAACCAAACATAATCATCCATGTCAGAAACTAGAATTTCTGCGGCCGCCTTTGCGGATACGAAGCCCCATTATGAATTGCTGGATGGGCTGCGAGGCGTAGCTGCTCTGCTTGTTGTATTCTATCACATCTTCGAAGGTCTCTCGTTTGCTGCCGGAGGAACGCTGATCACGACCATTAACCACGGGTATTTAGCGGTCGATTTCTTTTTTATCCTTTCCGGTTTTGTTATTGGCTATGCCTACGACGACCGTCTGGGAAAAACCATGTCTCTCGGGAATTTCTTTAAGCGCCGCTTGATCCGCCTGCACCCGATGATCGTCATGGGAGCCGTTATTGGTGCCCTCACGTTCTGCATTCAAGGAAGTGTACAATGGGATGGAACGAAAATAGCGACCTCGATGGTGATGTTGGTTTTACTTTGCGCCATATTCTTCATCCCGGCAGTTCCGGGTGTGCGTTATGAAGTACGTGGCAACGGAGAGATGTTTCCGCTCAACGGTCCCAGCTGGTCGCTATTCTTCGAATACATCGGAAATATATTATACGCGTTATTCATTCATAGGTTATCCCAAAAGGCACTGGCCGTACTCGTCGGCATGTTGGGTGTCTTCCTGGCGTGGTTTGCCTTGTTCGATGTCTCAGGCTACGGCATGATCGGCGTCGGCTGGACGCTCGACAGCGTGAACTTCCTGGGCGGATCGCTGCGGATGCTTTTCCCCTTCACAATGGGAATGCTGCTATCACGCCACTTCCGACCGATGCAGATACGAGGCGCATTCTGGATCTGTTCGGTTGTTCTGCTCCTTCTCTTCTGTGTGCCTTACATCGAAAGCAACGGACCGATCAGTCTAAACGGATTGTTCGAGGCTGTTTGTATCCTCTTCATCTTCCCAATTCTGGTATGGATTGGTGCTTCGGGCAAAACGACCGACAAGCGATCTACCCAGATCTGCAAATTCCTGGGAGATATTTCGTTCCCGCTCTATGCCGTGCATTATCCGCTTATGTACTTATTCTATGCCTGGCTGATTGACAACAAACTTTATACCTTCGGCGAGGTATGGCCCACGGCCTTGATGGTTTATATCGGCAGTATTATGCTGGCTTATCTTTGTCTGAAATGCTACGACGAGCCCGTCAGAAGATGGCTGACGAAGAAGTTCATGCCTAAGAAACCGGCGGCGTAAGACTTCTGTAAGGCTACAAAAAGCCCAGCGCCTCGTGCGGAGACTTTTGCAACGCTACAAAAGCACCAGCGCGAGGCGCTGAAAACACATATCATATCATTGCAACTTAAACTGAACAGGAAGAATGTAGCGCACGGCAACTACTTCACCCTTTTGCTTTCCGGGAATCCATTTCGGCATAGCCTTCACTACGCGAAGAGCTTCTGCGTCCAAAGCCGGATCAACACCTCGTTCCACTTTCACCTGCTTGATATTTCCTTCTTTATCCACCACAAAACTAGTCACAACACGTCCCTGAATGCCATTTTCCTGGGCAATCACCGGATATTTGACTTCAGCAGCCAGATACTTGAACAAAGCAGGTATTCCACCAGGGAATGAAGGCTGTTCTTCTACAACCGTGAAGATTTGTCCTTCTACCACATCATCATTCGCCTTTCCCACACCAAGTTGACTCTGCGCATCATCAGCTTTCATGCCATCCGGATCTATTTCCAAGCGGATTTTCATACCGTCTTTTACATCTTTCACGGCGATCTCCTTAGGTTGAAATCCTGGCATCGAAATTCTCAAAGTGCCATCAGCCGGAGCTTCCAGAGCAAATTCTCCATCCAAATCAGTAATGGATCCCGAAGTCGTGTTTTTAATCACCACTGCTGCACCCACAATAGGCGCCACATCATCCACCACCACAGCCGAAACCTTTACAGTTCCATTTCCATCAGTCTGCTTAGCCGACGGCGTATTACAATTACTGAACGTCAGCAGCAGGGCGATCAAAGGAAGCCACACAAGAAGCTTCACTTTCTCTATTCTTTTTGAAGGTTGTTTGTTCATCATACGAATTCTGTTTTTTAGAGATGATACATTAAAATTACTATATAAATGAGCTGCAGCCTGAGGAGAAGTAGAAAGCCCCAACAAATGATACTGATAACATTTGCGGTCGCATCCGGCGTGTAGAACCGAATCGTCGGCCAGATATTCCAAGTTATCACGTATTTCTTTCTGAAGAAGCCAGACAAACGGATTAAACCAAAGCAAACACGTCATACATTCGGCAAACAGAATATCCAACGAATGCCATTGATGCGCATGCGTCTGCTCGTGTATAAGAATTTCCCGCCATTCACTTTCGGAATGCGACGGCGGATAAACAAAAATCCAACGGAAGAAAGAGAATGGACCACCGGGCGATTTTAAGTGGCAAATTGTAAAACCACCTACCGCCTGATGATCTGTACAAATATATAAGTAAACAAGACTTCCGATTCGAAGAAAGAAGCGTAGGAAAAGCAGCAATGTCACCAATCCATATACCATCCACCAAGAGAAATGCCCATGAGTCGCTGCCGGATGATCTGCAACCACCAAAACATTTGGCAAAGTTACCCAATCGTCCACAGGTAATACATTACGCATCACCTGAGCCGGCTCATGTATCCACAGCCATTCATCCCAGAAAGGAAATGAAATCGCCACCAGCCAGAAACTCCACAAGAGAAAACGACGGGTATGGAAGAAAGTATCCTTCGCAAACATCCACCGGTAAATCCCGTAGAAGAGGGCAAGAGCCCCATTCTCCTGTATCAGATAATCAACCGAGAACATAGGCTACTCCTTCCCTGTTTCGATTTTCTCGATAATATCCCGCAAATCATCCGCAGAAATCTTTTCTTCTTTCGCAAAGAAAGAGACCAGTTCTTTATAGGAATTCGAAAACAGATTGCTGACGGCATCTTTCATAAAAGCCGTACGATATTCTTCCCGACTAACTAATGGATAATATTCATAGACATTTCCACAACGACGGTTCTTTACATAACCTTTCCGTTCCAGATTCTTTACAACCGAAGCCAAAGTAGTATAAGGAGGCTTCGGTTCCGGATATTTCTCCTGAAGCATCCGAACAACACAGGGACCAATCTCCCAAATCAATCGCATAGCCGTTTCTTCTTGCGTAGTTAACTTTTCCATATATCAATCAATTACGAGAACAACGCAAATCTACGAAACTTTCGTAGATATACAATCAAGAAACGGTTAAATAAGATTAATCCAAAATATAAACACGAAAAAAGCCGATCCAACAGCTGTTGAACCGGCTCTCTCTTCCTA
>ENA-OPAC01001071-OPAC01001071.1-human-gut-metagenome-genome-assembly--contig:-NODE-1071-length-13831-cov-3.694323_pt1 | contig 13831 bp, 9 predicted proteins | sample MGYA00241052_ERZ501420 | MGnify/ENA primary metagenome ERZ501420 (study PRJEB25962, sample SAMEA2042513) | human gut metagenome | biome: human gut; feature: human-associated habitat; material: faeces... | reverse complement strand
GAAAGCTCGACAGGCGCCACTGGTCCGCACGACCAGGCATAAGCTCCGCAAAAATGCGGCTACCTATGCAACTAAGGTAATTATAACACAGAAACGCTTTAAAAACAATAGTTCGTTAAACAAAAAGTGCTATTACACTTAGGGCATATTTCATTACTGCAAAAGGCGTTCTCCCCTGCGGGAGAACGCCTTTACTGTTTACTGAGCTTTATTCACTTGTCACTGCCGACAATTTATTTTGCCAGCTTGTTGCCGTAATGGTCGCGCTCGCCTTTAGTATCGTTTACGCGTACACGTTCAATCTTATCGCGATCGCCGTCTTCGCCGCTGATGCGGTCTACACGGATGCGGCCCAATTCAGGCTCAAATTCTTTGATGATCTTTTCTTCCAGAGCTGCGCCGTTTTCGATTGCACGATAGAGCATTGCAGCAAATTCATAACGAGTCATCAGGCGGTCACCGCCGAAGTTGCCGTCAGGATAGCCTTCGATGTAGCCGTTGCCTGCCAGCTTAGCGATGTATTCATATGCCCAGTGGTTAGCCGGAACATCCGGGAAGAGTTTGGTCTTGGTTTCATCCAGCATACCGAATGCTTTTTCCATCTTCGCCATCTTAGCGCCCATTACTGCCAGTTGACCGCGGAGGTCGATAACCTCACGAGCCAGAGCGGTACGGCTGTTGCTTACATGGTTGGTACGGTCCAGAGCGAAGGATACGCCTGCGTTAACCATGTTTTCGCCGTTGCCTACGGTACCTGCAACACTGAACATTACCTTTTCGTCAGGACGATAGTATGCGCCGATTGCTGCAGCGTTTTCGCCTGCATAGTTGCCATAGCCTGCGGAGAAGGTCAGTTTGTCGTCCGGATCAAAATCCATCGGATTCAGTGCTGCCAGAGCTGCTGCGCCTGCGCCAACCTTGTTTACACGGCTGCCAAGCTTGTTGATGCGGTTGGTGTTATTAGCAACCTCTTGATTGGTAGCATAGAGCTGGCTGCCATTTACAGCGTCCTTGGAGGTTGTGCTGAGTTCACCTGCAGCTACGTTGGTAACCTTTTGGTCATTAGCATTCAGGCCTTTATCGCTGATATAGGTCTTGTCGCCAACTTTGACGCCTTCATCGCTGATGGAGGTTTTGCCTGCGGTTACAGCAGTTGCGGTTACGCTAACCTTATCGCCAACCTTCAGGCCGTCCTTGTTCATTACAGTTTGACCGGTAGTTACGCTACCCTTCTCGCCAAGATCAATCTTGTTCTTCAGAGCAACCTGGTATTCCTTGCCACCTTCTGCATTCAAGCCTTCGGTTACAGTAATATTATCGCCTTGGGTAACAGTGGTGTGCTTCTTAGCAAGCTCTTCAACATTGGTTACACGATTATCAAGGTTCTTGATATCGGTCTTGTTTTGAGCAATGTCTGCTGCGTTCTTATCGATGTCAGTTCTGTTAGCTGCGATATCTGCTTTATTCTTATCGATATCAGCTCTGTTAGCTGCAATGTCTGCTTCGTTTTGGGTTACGCGGTTATCCAATGCTGCGATATCTGCTTTGTTTTGAGCAATATCTTGTTCATTTTTGGTTACGCGGTCATTGGTTTCCTTCAGCTGGCTGCCGTTGATAGCGTCAGTAGAGGTGCTGCTGATTTCGCCTGCAGCTACGCCGCTGATCTTGCCGTTCTGATCAATAGTAACCTTATCGTTAACCTTAACATTGCTGCCGTCCATAACGATGGAGGAAGCGCCGTTAGAGATCTTGTTGCCGGTTACGTCGATATCTGCCAGCTTGCCGCCCTTATCAGCGTATACACGATCTTTGGTTGCAATGTAGCCAGTGGTTTCGATAGTACCGTTGGTACCGCTGATGTTTACATATTTGCCAGTCAGGTCGCCAAGGATGATATCCTTGTTCATGTTAACCTTGTAGAACTTCTGGCCATCAACATCGGTTTCTTCAACGTTGATGTTGTTGCCGCTTACTACCTTGCTGTGTTTACCTGCTTCAGTTGCTACTGCATGCAGCTGGCTGCCGTTTACTGCGTCAGTAGAATCAGCGGTTACTGCACCTGCTGCTACGCCGGAAATCTTGCCGTCTGCAGCAACAGTTACTTTGCCAAGCCTAGCACCTTTAGTGGTGATTTGGCTGTAGTTGCCGCTTGCATCGCCTACGAACAGCTCGCCATCACGCAGTGCGGAATGACCGGTATATACGCCGTTCTGCAGTACTACGTTGCCGATTTCGCCTGCAGTTGCGGTTACTTTGCCGTCTTTATCTACAGAGAATTTGCTGTCTGCTGCATAAAATGCGCCGTTGCTGTCTACGAAGAACGGCGTAGTACCATCTGCTTTTGCAGTACCTACTGCTACGCTGCCTGCTGTTACACTGCCGCTTGTCCAGATAGTGCCTTTGCTGCCTCTGATGCTTACCATTGCGTCATTATCGCCGAAAAGATGAATATCGTTATTCAGAGCAACATTATATTCCTTGCCACCGTCTTTATTGAGGCCTTCGGTTACAGTAATATTAGCACCATTGGTAACAGTACTGTGTTTAAGTGCTTCTGCTTTTACATCTTTCAGTTGGCTTACGTTTACTGCATCGGTATCTGCTTTGCCTTCTGCTACATTGATAATCTGACGATTAGCGTCTTTGCTGCCTACGGATACTGCATTAGCTCTGTCAGCTACACTGCCGGCACCCAGAGCAACACCGCCGCTGCCATTGCTGCCAGCAACAACACTTGCGCCACTACCGATAGCTACAGAATTCTCAACTGCAGATGCACCTTTACCAACTTCAATCTTGGTATCATTCGGTGCCGGATTAGCAGCCATCGCCGGCGCTACGCTTGCACAGGTCATTACACCTGTAGCAATCAGCATTGCCAACAGCTTTTTGGTAGAGCAGCTTTTACTGCCATGATTTTTTGCAATTTCGGAGACAACAACGTATGCGTTGCGCGCCTCACTCCAAATTACTTTGAATACTTTGTTCATCAAAAATTCCTCCCACATAAATAATATTATTTATATACTGTACGTGACACCTGCCACGTGTGGAAACAAGTTAAACAACTATTGTATTAATTGTCCTGTGCCGATTTTGCCGCTTTCCGGCATCCGCTGTCCTGCAGCAACATTGGGCAACAAACCTTCGCAAAACAACTTAAAGTAGTTTTTACTTCGGATAACAATTATAATACATTTTTAATTATAGAACTTCCATTTGCATTACGCAATATGCGAACAAGCACTAATAGTTTAACTATATTTTTTCCGAAAAGCATTGCAAACCGCATACAGAGTGAGGTTGACGTGTTTTTTGCAGGCTTTTTTGTAAAAGATTGTTGAAAAAAATTATTTTTATTTTAAAATTAGCTTTAGCAAACTATCAACCAATATTAACGTTATTATACAAGATATTATGTAACATATTGAACAAATCTCTTCTAAGTTCGCCTTTTTCTTCCCAATATTCACGCTCAATGCCATTTCTGCAAGAGATTTCTGCAACATGTTGCACTTTTCTCTTCTAAAATTGCCTTTTTCCTCCAGATATTCACCTTTAACACCTTTCCTGCAAGAGATTTTTGCAACATGTTGCATTTTTCTCTTCTAAATTTGCCTTTTTTCTCCCCGTATTCAATCTCAACACCATTTCTGCAAGAGATTTTTGCAACATGTTGCATTTTTCTCTTCTAAATTTGCCTTTTTCTTCCCAACATTCACCCTCAGCACCATTTCTGCAAGAGATTTCTGCAACATGTTGCACTTTTCTCTTCTAAACTCTCCTTGCAGCGCCAAAGCACCCCAAAAAACGCAAAAGCCCCCGAAGCAGGACAAGCCTGCTTCAGGGGCAATCAGGTTAAATTTTATTTTGCTTTCGGTCCCAGGCCGTACTTCTTCAGATAACGGTACAGGGTTACACGGCTGACATCGAGCATCGTTGCCAGCTTACTGATATTGCCACCGGCGGATTTCCACGCTGCAATAAAGGCTTCCTTGTCATACTTCCAGGAGCGCTCCAAGGTTTTGTCACCGGGCAGCTTAATGTTTTCCGCTTCGATGATGCTGCCGGGAGTGTGGAAGAAGGCCTGCTCGATAACACCCTGCAGCTGCTTGATGTTACCCGGCCAGCTGCAGGACAGCAGCAGGGAAACAGCCTCAGGAGAAAGGCGTTTTTGCGGCAGGTTGTGCTGAGCGGACATTTCCACCAGAATATGCGAAGCGATAACCTCGATATCCTTCACGCGCTCGCGCAGAGGCGGCACGCGCATGGTTGTATCCAGCACCAGCTCATACAGATTACGGGAGAACAGGCCCTTATCTGCCAAGCGCTTGAGGTTGGAATCGCAGGCAGCGATTACGCGCACGTCGAACGTACGCGGTTTGCCGCCCTTTTCCGTTGCAGGCAGGCCATGCGTCAGCGCATCAGCCAGCTTGTCGCCCATTTCTAGCGGCAGTTTTTCTACCTCGTCGAGGAACAGCGTACCGCCGATAGCAAGCTCCAGCTTGCCTGCGGACTGCTGTCCGTCCTCATTGGTGCCGAAGAATTCAGCCTCCAGCTCTGCCATAGATGCGTTGTGACATTTTACCGCAATCAGCGGAGCGGCAGCGCGGGGGCTGGCCTGATGAATGCCGTGCGCCAAGCGCTGCTTGCCGGTACCGGGCTCGCCCTGCAGCAGGATGTTGTGGTCGGTGCGGGCAACGCGGCTTGCCTTATGCTGCAGCGCCAAAAATTCGCTGGTTTCGCCAACCATACTGTACAGGCTGTAACGGCTGCTGTAACCGGTTGCATGGGCAATGGTAGTTTTCAAATCCTCAATGGACATAGAAAGCACCAAAGCACTTTCTACCTCGCTGCCTACCTTAATAGGCATAACGGTGGTAATATCCTCAAAGGTTCTGTCTTGGGTAATCCAAGTGATTTCACGACGCTGTGTTGCTACGCCATGCAACGCTTTTTTGATAGGAATATGCTCGTAGTTCAGGAACACGTCCTCCAGACGCTCATGTCCTTCCAGACGCTTGCGGCCGTTTTCGTTGCAGTATTTCACGCTGCCGTCCTTGCCCAGCCAGTAAACGGTTACCGGCAGTTGTTCCATCATAATACGGTTGATGCTCCATGCCTCCAGCATATTCAGGTGCTGCTCGATGGAATATTTCATCGTCATCAGCAGGCTCAAAAGCAAATCATAGGGCAAATCGTTCTGGTCCAGAGAAAAGAAGGAAATAATATAGCGGATTTTGCCGTTTACACAGATAGGCGCACTGCAGGCATCGCCGGAATGGCTGTCCTTAATCCACATTTCCGGACCGAACATCAGGAAGGGCACGTTATGCTCGCGCGCAATGCTGATGCTGGAGGTACCAACATCCTCCTCCAGCACGCGCATACCCTGAATATCCTCGATAATGCGTTGGAAAAACGGCATAGCGTAGTTTTTGATTACATAGCCGTTTTCGTCAATCAGCAGCATGCTCAGGTTATGGATATTGAAATGCTGCTTGCTCTGCTCATACAGACCATCAACATATTTGACGATGAATTCATGCGTCTTTTGGTGTGCGATAATCTCTTCGTGGCTCAGCTTATTGATTTTGGGCATAGTTTCGTGCGGCAGATGCATAGCACGGCAACGCTGCCAGCTGTCGGCAACCCACGGATGCACGTTGGGGTCAACAATACCCTCTTCCATAAACTTTCTGTAATAAGCAGCCAGCTTATCCTTATTTCTTCTCTCACGAATCATGTTTTATACCCTCCCCAGCTGTCCGGCAGTCGGCTGCCGTCAGCAGAACTTTTATTTATAAACCTCGCCGTTCGTAATCAACACCCGGCGTGCTCCATAATAGCGTTGTTTCCAGTAATCGTCCTTCAGCGACGAAAGGATTACACCCTTGGACGAGGATGCGCTCCAAAATTGTCCGTCACCGGCATAAATGCCCACATGCGATGCGCCTGCGGCGTAGGTAGTAAAGAATACCAAATCACCGGGCCGCAGCTGCTTTTGCGTTACAAAAATCCCCTGTAACGCCTGCTCGTCTGCCAGTCGCGGCAGCTTAGCCTTGCAGTCCTTAAACACATACTGCACGTAACCGGAGCAGTCAAAGCCCTTGGTCGTGGTTCCGCCGAACACATAGGGAACACCCTTGTATTTGGCGGCACGGCTTACAATTTCCTTGCCCTTAACCTTGGGGATGCCCTCCTTGGCAAAGGCCTCCCAGGTCAGCTTCTGGTAGGTTGCATCATTCAGCTCGCCATCCGCCTTCAGCTTGTACTGCTTCTGGAAGCTTTTCAGCGCGCTGCTGGTAGCCTCCGTCATGCGTCCGCTAGGGCGCTCGTCACTGAAGCCCAGCACCTGCAGCTTTTGCTGTGCCACCTTCAGGCGCCAGTTGCTTTGCTGCACCTGCACCTTAGACTGCTTTTCCTTCGTTTTTTTAGACTTTTTCTTTGCGGTTTTCTTCGCCTTTTTCTCAGGCTTCGCCTGCTTCGGTGCCTTCACCTCGGCAGCAGGCTTGGCTGCGGTATCGGCCTTGACGGCAACAGGCTCCGGCACCGCCTTCACAGGCTGCGCCTCGCTTACGGCCGGCGGCGTTGCCACCGGTGCCTTATGCGGTTTGTTGCTGACAATAGGTGCTGCAGCCTGTGCCTGCCATGGCAGGCTGCAGGCCAGCATGATTACGGTCAGCACAGAAGCCAGCTTCTTTTTCATCTTCATCAGCCCCGCTCAAATGCAAAATTAAAAATTAATTGTAGTTATATACGTCCCAGCTTTTCAGCTTGCTCAGCTGAGCAATACTGTAATCAATATCGCGCAGCAGACGCTGCTTGTCATGCGGCAGCGTTGCTGCCAGCTGAACGTAGTTCGATACATGGTTGCTACGGAAAAGGCAGTGCCTGTCCGCAGGTAAATCTATATTTTCTATTATCAGCTTCAGCTCGCGCATCAGTCCTGCCGGTGAAAGCGGATTGAACTTGCCTGCCTCGTACTGGTCCAGCAGCTCGCTGCCGCGGTACAGCATCAGGCAAAGCGCGCTCAAATGCGTCGGCTTGATAATATTAATCGCCTTAGCAGTTGCCAGTGCGTGGCGTTCGCTGCCCTCCGCACCTGCCAGCCCCAGAATAATCATCATAGAAAGCTTCATGCCGCTGGCGGTAACTCTGCGTCCCGCTTCTACCGCCTGCTCGGCGTCAACACCCTTGTTGACAGCCTTCAGCGTAGCATCGTCACCTGTTTCCATGCCGTAATACAAAAGCTTCAGGCCTGCTTCCTTCAGCTGGCGCAGCTCCTCCTCGCTCTTGCGCAGGATATCCTTGGGCGCAGCATAGCTGGCAACGCGCTGCAGATGCGGAAACTGCTCGCGCAGTACCTGCAGAATTTTCAGCAGCTTGGCCGTCGGCAGCACCAAAGCGTCGCCGTCCGCCAAAAAGACGCGGCGCACCTTGTTCTTGCCGTAATGGGCCGCCAGCGCTATCTGACGGGAAATTTCTTCATCCTTTAAAATCTGAAAGGGAACACCTCTGTACATGTTGCAGTAGGTGCATTTATTATGTGCGCAGCCGCGCGTAACGCGCAAAATAAAGCTGCGTGCCTCACTGGGAGGTCTGAAAACTGGTGTGTCGTAAGAATCAAAAAACATTTCTACTATTCTACCTCATTTTACTTTGATTGATTTGGCGCCAGTTTGAGATCTCAGAGATTTTGTAAAGTATAATACACTTTAATATTATTATACTAGATTTTTCGCCATTTGTAACGTCCAACTGAAAACTTTTTGTTACTTTTTTTACAGAGATTTTGTGAAACATTGTCAGAGTGTAAAATAACTGTGATTTCCCGCGCCTGCAGGCAACGGCAAGGACGCTTGGGCAGGCAAAACCGGACATAACAGCATATACCCGCACACACAAAAAAATACGCCTGCGGACACAAACAACAGCATCGCCGCAGGCGCACCAAGAGGCTGACACAGGTCAGCCTCCGATGCTTCATGTTATTTTTTCAGTAAGCGTAAAGCTTTCCATTATCATTTGCGTTTTCTGCGCAGGAAGAAGAAGGCAGCACCAGCGACTATAATAACGCCGCCGATAATCGTCAGCCAGCCAAAGCTATCATCGTCATCCTCATTTTCTTCCTCATCCTCGGCAGCAGGCAGCTCTGCCTTGCCCACAGCCACCGGCCATTGGCTCTTCATCTCACCGTGGACTGCCGTAACGGTAACCACGCCATCTGCCTTACCGATCAGCTTGCCATCTTCGATAACGGCAATTTTTTCATCGCTCACTCTCCACTCCGGTGTCACGCCGTCAGCCTCGCCCACAACGTAGGCCTCCAGCTTCAGCGCCTCGTCTATTCCCAAATGCGCCGGCAGATTCGGAGCCTCCAACTTCGGCTCATAGGCAGTAATCTGCGTCATAAAGGCCTTTTCGCCCTTTTCCAGCAGCAGCTTGCCGGTAATCGTCGCAGTTCCCGGCTTCACAGCCAAAAGCTGCACATCGCCGTCCACCTTCACTATATCACTATTGGAGGAACGCAAATCAGTTACATTATAGCCTACGCAGCCCGGCAGCGAAGCAACTATGCGTGTACGCTCGCCCACCTTCAGGCTGGCCTCCTCCGGAGCCACCGTCACCAACGGACTAAGCTCGGAGGCTGCGGTTGCAGGCAGGTCGGGTGCATCCTCGTCACCCTCCAGCTCGCCGCTTTCGATTGCAGGGCCTTCCAGCTCCTCCTCCTCTACGAGCGGTGCTCTTTTGGCCGCCAGCATATTGATCGGGTCACCGTAAATAAGGCTTACCTCATCCTCTTTATCGTTGCGGTACACAGCGCTCAAATCGGCAGCTACCAAAAATTTGGCAATAACCTCGCCCTCATCATCCAGTGCCGTCAGCTGGTAGAACCAGCCGTCCACAGGCTCCTCCGCATAGAGCAGCTTATAATCATCAACATCCTCCGGCAAGCCCGTCTGCTTTTCCGGCAGGCCGGCAAGCAGCGCGGCGGCAGCAGCCTCGGATACATCAAAGCTGTCCTCGTTAAATCTGTATTCACCCTGAACATCAAGCGGCAGCGGTCCGTCCTGATAGGCGGTAATGCTCTTGTCCTTCAGTACGAAGCGCAGTTCTACCGTATCATTATTTTGATAATCTACTTCGGCAATACCGTCGCCATCCTCGTTGATTTCAAAAACACCGGCAGTAACAAAATCCTCCGCACTGTCCTCTTCCTCACTGCCGCGCATAACCTTCAGCTCGTAAAGGTATTTGTCATCGCCCAAGGGCTTGATATTCAGCACGCCGTTGTTATACTGGCTGCTTTCGGTCCACACATAGCAGCCGGCAGTATTTTTCCAGTCATTTTTGGAGGCGGCGCCTGCCAGCAGCGTCAGGCTGCACAGCAACAGGGTAAGCATAACAGTTACGATAATACGCATCATTTTTTCCTTCATTATGCTCCCCTCCTCAAATGCTCAGACGGAATTTGGCAGTTTTGGGATTAACTCCATCCATCCAATACTTCACAGTGTATACGCCCTTAGCACATTTTTTGCCGCTGTTGCCGCTCGCCCAGCCGTTCCAGCTGAAGGCAAAATCCTGATTGGCATTTCTTGCCTTATATTTCGTGCTGTAGACTAGCTTGTTATTTTTATTGAAAATCTGGGCATAGCAGGTCTTGCCCGTGGAATTATTCTTTTTGAAATACAGGCGCTGGTAAACATCACCGTTGCTCTTGCGGATAATCTTGGACGCACGGAACTGCATTTTGCTCTGCGGCTTGTAGCTGATGTTGACAGTCTTTTTAACCGCACCGCCCTTGCCGAAGCTGCTGGTCGTTACCAAGCGATATCTGCCGGGCTTCAGGTTTTTCATATCGTAGCTGTAGGGTACAAAGCGGAAATATTTATCACCATCATAGTACCATTTTTTCAGCTCGCGCTGCTTCCAGCGCACAACAACCTTATTATCCTTGTTGAGCAGCACCGCCTTATCCTTCATAGGCCCCTTGCCCTCTACATAGCGCTGCACATTCAGCTTGGTACCGTTTACCTTAATAGTTGTTTTGTACTGCGTCGCCGCCCACGCCAATGCCGTAAAGGCTACGAGCATCGCCAGACACGCCCCGAGCACAACCTTCAGCCGTTTCATTTTTCCGCCTCCTAACCGCCGGATATAAAAAGACCCGGCATATACTTCTTCATTTAAAGTATATACCGAGTCAAGAATAACTATAAGTAACCTTTAGTTAAGAGTTGGGGAAAAAGCGCTCCAGCTGATGTCTTTTATTTTTTGCCGCCGCATCAATCTGCAGCTTGGCAAAAATTTTATTGAGATATTGCTTAATTGTCCCCTCCGACAGCGACAATCTTTGCGCAATCTCCCTGTTCGTATGGCGTGCTGCCGCCAGCTGCGCTATCTGCAGCTCCTGCTCCGTCAGCTCCTGCAGGCCTGCTTCGGCAAAGCGTGCGGACATAATCTGCCCCCGGCCCGCTTCCAGCTGCTGTCCCAGGTGCAGCGCCGCTGCCGCCGCTGCCGAGTATTCACCTTGCAGCTCCTGCTCCAGATAAGGACGCAGCAGCGCTATGTTCTGTGCCAACGGCAGCACAAGCTTATCCGCCTCAGCCATTGCCAGCGCCTGCTTCAGCGAAGCGCGGCAGCTCGTTACATCGCCTCTGCCGGCAAAGGCCGCCGCCCTTTGCACCTGCAAATACAGCAGGCACAAAAAATTACTGTAGGGACGGCATTCCTGCTCCCAGTCGGACCAGCGCACCAAAAGCTCCGTATACTGCCCTTGTGCCAGCAGGCACTGGGCACTGATATAGTTGCGGCAGGGACGCGCAGGATAAAGCACCGAAGGCTGCTGTCCGTTTCCGTCCGTCAGCCAGCTTGGGATATATTCCGGCTTGCCCAGCAATGCATAGTAAAAGCCGGCGCACATATCGGCAGTATTCAGCAGCATGCTCTGCTTCCACGGCTGCAGCTGCCACTGATGGCGGCTGTACGCCTCTGCCTTACTGCTGTAAACGCCGCGGAAAAGATCGCGCTGCATCTCCAGAAAATCACAGCAGATAGTAATACACTCCTGCCCATGCTTTTCCGCCTGATAATACGCCTTCTGCAGAGGCATATCCATTTCGTCAACGCGTCCCTGCAGCAAAAGTGCTTCTGCCTCCGTCAGCTCGGCAGCACCGGCACCGTGCCAGCCGCTCAACAGATAGTACGGCGGCATGCACTCCTGCATATCCTCCACCGTCTGCCGCAAACTGCAGCCCGTGCGCAAATACAGCCCCAAAACACTGGGCGCACCGAAGGTCCAGATGCCCTGCTTGCTGAGCGTCTGCGGAGCACCGCTCAGCAGCTTGTAGGCACGCCTGTGATGCTCGCTCATACCGGTAATGCTGTTGAAGGCCAAAAAGCTCAGAATAACCTCCAGCTCGCCGTAATAATTATCGCGCTCGCGCTGGCTGAGGGCAGTATTGCGCTCCAGCGCCGTTACATACCATTCCTTGACCTGCAGCATTTCCGGCACCATATTCAGCGAAAACATGCGGCGCATAATAATCAGCACCGCCTGCGGATACTGCCACAATATTTCCGGCGGACATTCGCGCAGCCAGTCGAAAAGATGCTGCCTGTGCTGCGGGCGCATCGACCAGTCGCGCAGCTGCTGCACTGCAGCCAGCAGGCCGTCAAAATCACGGCCGCGGTACAGCCAGTCCAGCGCTTCCTCGTACTCCATCTGCTGCGCGTACCATTGTCCCAAGCGACGGAAGTAAATTTGCTGCTCAGCCTCCGGCAGCAGGCCGAAGACATGGCGCGTTGCCTGCTTCAGCATATGATGACAGCGCAGTCTGCCGTTGGCCAGCCTGATAATAAAGGCGTTGCATTCCAGCAGCCTGCTTACAGACTCTCTGCAGCTTGCACCATAGGCATAGGCCACCTGCTCCGGCGTAAATTCCTCCGGCTGCCCCATAAGCAGCAGCAAACGCTGCTGCTCCGGCGGCAGCGGCCGCAGCAGTACGTCGGCTATCATCTCATAAACGCTGCCTGTATCAAGGCAAAAGCGCTGATACCTGTCGTAGTTCAAAAAGTTAAGATAGGTAACGGAAAACCAGCCCTCGCAGGCCTCATGCAAAGCATCCAGCTGCTGCGTTGTAAGCTGCAGGCCGCATCTGCTGCTGTATTCCGCCAGCTCGTCACGCTGCAGCGCCAGGTCATGCTTATCAAGGCAAAAGACCTTACGTCCCAGCTCCAGCAGACGGCTGCCGTCAAAAATCTGCCCTCTGCTTACCAGCAGCAGGTGCAAATCAGCAAAGCCTGCCTTGCTCAGAGCAAAGAGAAAATCAGTCGCCTCGCTGCTCTCCAACAGATGCAAATCATCTATAAACCAATAGACAGGCTCCTGCGGCAGCAGCTGACGGAACAGCTCCAGCACCAGCGTTTTGGCGTTGGCATCGGCAGGTAAAGACTGCTGCTGCAGCGCAGCGCCCAGCTCCGTATTTTGCCAGCTGTGGCACACTCCCTGCCAGAAGGCCTCGGCACCGGCGCCGTAAATACTCTGGCGCAGTACCTTTTTGCCGCAGCGCTCCTGCTCCTGCAAAAAGTATTGCACTGCCAGTGTTTTGCCGTAGCCCATGGGAGCAACAACCAGCGTTGTTCCCGCTGTCTGCAGCTCAGCCAATAGCTCTTTTATTCTCTTGGAATAATATAAATTATTGAGCCTTTTCATAGTATTTTTACTTAATTACGTTCTGCGGCGTGCCTGCCAGCCATTGTTCGATGTTGGCAAAAACGATATCAGCACGTGCAGCCAGCGCTTCAGCGCTGGCGAAAGCCACGTGCGGTGTCAGCACGGTGTTCTTTGCATGGCACAGAGGATGCTCCGGTGCAATCGGCGGCTCGCCCTCAAACACATCAATGCCTGCGCCCGCCAATCTTCCTTCGTTCAGCGCCTGTGCCAGCGCCTCGCTGTCCACAACAGGACCGCGCGCAGTATTCAGCAGTACGGCCGTCGGCTTCATCTTGGCAATAGCCTCGGCATTAATCAGTCCGCGGGTTGCGTCCGTCAGCGGCACATGCAGGCTAACAAAATCGCTGGCAGCCAAAAGCTCATCCAGACTTACATAGCTTACACCGTCAGCCTGCAGCTCTGCCTTCGGAGTACGGCTGTATGCCAGCACCTTGCAGCCGAAGGCAGCGGCAATCTTCGCCACTCTGCTGCCAATCGCACCGGTGCCGACTACGCCGAAGGTTTTGCCAAAAAGCTCAAAGCCTACCAGGCCATCCTTCGTTCCTGCCTGACGGCAGCGTGCATCACAGGGGACGATGTTGCGGATAACGCTGATAGCCAAACCGAAGGTCAGCTCTGCTACCGCATTGGTGGAATAGCCTGCGGCATTGCACACTAAAATTCCGCGCTCACGGCAGGCAGCCAGCGCAATATGGTCTACGCCGGTAAAGGCCACGGACAGCATTTTCAAATTAGGGCAGGCGTTGATAATCTCCGCACTCAGCGGCTGGTTGGCCAGCATGATAATATCTGCATCCTGCACGCGCGCCAGCAGCTTCGTCTGGTTGGTTTCTTTTGCGGTATAATAAACGAAATCATGGCCTGCAGCCTGCAACGGCGCTGCCAGGGCATTTATCTGTTCCATCTTTACGCCTAACGGCTCCATAACTACTATTTTCATCAAAGCACCTCCGAAAAAGTCTGTAAAATCTTTGCTTATCACTTACATATTACTACCGCAGGAATTGATTAGCAAGGAAGAAATTTTCAGGACTTTATTCTGTTTTGCCGGAATTTGTATCCGCAAATACAAAAAAGCCGTTCTTCTTT
>ENA-OPAC01001065-OPAC01001065.1-human-gut-metagenome-genome-assembly--contig:-NODE-1065-length-13871-cov-1.798133_pt1 | contig 13871 bp, 13 predicted proteins | sample MGYA00241052_ERZ501420 | MGnify/ENA primary metagenome ERZ501420 (study PRJEB25962, sample SAMEA2042513) | human gut metagenome | biome: human gut; feature: human-associated habitat; material: faeces... | reverse complement strand
AGAAGAAGGAAAGGAAGATCCTCTTGATTTTGTATTATGGAAACCAAAGAAAGAAGGAGAAATCGCATGGGATTCTCCATGGGGAGAAGGAAGACCAGGATGGCATATTGAGTGTTCTGAGATGTCTAAGAAATATATCGGAGATACAATTGATATTCATGCAGGTGGAGAAGACTTGATCTTCCCTCATCATGAAAATGAGATCGCACAGAGTGAAGCATGCAATGGGGAGAAGTTTGCGAATTACTGGATGCATAATGGTTTCTTAAATATCAACAATAAGAAAATGTCTAAATCAGCAGGAAACTTCTTTACAGTGCGTGAAATTGGAGAAAAGTATCCATTACAGGTGATTCGTTTCTTCATGTTAAGTGCACACTACAGAACCCCATTAAACTTCAGTGATACTTTAGTAGAAAGTGCAAAAACAGGATTAGACCGTATCTTGACAGCAATTGATCTATGCAGAGAGATGGCAGCTAAAGAAGAAACAGGTTCTTTAAGCAAAGAAGAAACAGAACATTTTGCTAATATAGAAGTACTTGTAAAGAAATTTGAAGATGCAATGGAAGATGACTTTAACACAGCAGATGCAGTTTCGGCTATTTTTGAAATCGTGCGTGAATCAAACTCAACAGTGAAAGACTTCAGTGCAGACTATGCAAAGAAAGTACTAAAAGTATTAGAAGATCTTTGCAGCGTTCTTGGAATTGAAACAACAAAAGAAGAAGAGATCCTAGATGAAGAAATCGAAAAACTGATCGAAGAACGTCAGGCGGCAAGAAAGAACAAAGATTTTGCAAGAGCAGACGAGATCAGAGACCAGTTATTAGAGCAGGGTATCGTATTAAAAGATACAAGAGAAGGTGTAAAATGGAGCAGAGCTTAATTCAAAAGATCAAAGAAGGATTGTATCTTGATGGATTGGATCCCAAAAGTTACTCTCCATTATCTCTTGCTTACATTGGAGATGCGATCTATGAGATCGTGATCCGAACGATCGTTATGTCTGCAGGGAATATGAGTGTGAATAAGTATCACAAAAAATCAAGCAGTATGGTCAAAGCTTCTGCACAAAAAGAAGTGTTTGAAAAGATCGAGCCATTTTTGACAGAAGAAGAAATGGCTGTTTATAAACGTGGAAGAAATTCCAAATCAGGTTCTGTTGCAAAGAATGCATCTATGATGGATTACAGAAAAGCAACTGGAGTGGAAGCTTTGGTTGGATATTTATATCTGGCAGGAGATATGGACCGCATCATCGAATTGATCGGGATCGGTTTTGATTTGAATAAAAAAGAAGAAATAGGAGAAGAACATGAATCATAAAGAAGATCTGATCGCAGGGCGTAATGCCGTGATCGAGGCTTTAAGAGCAAAGAAACCAATTGACAAGATTTTTGTATTGGATGGATGTCAGGATGGACCGATCCGTACGATCGTAAGAGAGGCAAAGAAAACAGATGCGATTCTTAAATTTGTAGATAAAGAACTGGAAAAGGAGAAGTAAATGGATATAAAAGATGTAAAAACAGCTGAATTAGTTAAAAAATATAATTTTAAGTTTTCAAAAAGTTTAGGACAAAATTTCTTAATAGATGATTCAGTACCAAGAGATATAGTTGCCGGAGCTGAAGTTGATAGTGAAGATTTAGTAATTGAAATAGGACCAGGGGTAGGAACATTAACTGCTCAATTATTAAAAAAAGCAAAAAAAGTAGTAGCAATAGAATTAGATAATGATTTAATACCTATATTAGAACAAGAGTTAGGAGATAATCCTAATTTTACGCTTATACATAATGATGCATTAAAAGTTGATTTTAATGAAGTAATAGGAGAAGAGAAAAGTGTAAAGCTAGTTGCAAATTTACCTTATTATGTTACAACACCTATAATAGTTAAATTACTTAAGGATGGATATAATTTTAAATCTTTAACAATAATGATTCAAAAGGAAGTAGCAGAAAGAATGAATGCAGAGCCAGGAAATAAAGATTATGGTGCACTTTCTTTATTAGTTCAATATTATTGTAATACAAGTATTGTAAGAAAAGTACCACCTACTTGTTTTATACCAAGACCAAAGGTTGATTCAATAGTAATTAGATTAGATAAGCTTAGTGAAGCAAAGGTTAAGGTTGATAATGAAAAATTATTTTTTGATATAATAAGAAATTCCTTCAATATGAGAAGAAAAACTTTATGGAATGGAGTTAAGAGTATTGGGCCAGCAAAGGAAAAGTTAGAACTTGCATTTGAAAAGGCTGGAGTTGATCCAAAGAGAAGAGGGGAAACATTATCTATTCAAGAGTTTGCAAATCTTGCAAATTGTATTAATGAAATTTTATAGAAAATTAAAATATAGTATAAAGTTCAATAGAACCCAATAAAAATAATAACATATTTTATAATGCCAAACATATAATATATGGAATTAATATAAAGTGGGGGTTCTAGAGAATGGCAAGTAATAATAGATTGTATAGAAACTTTGTGATTTTGCAAGAAGATGAACGAGGTTATGCAAATTCTGAGGATAAAACATTATCTGGATATTCTAAGATAGAAGCTAAAGGAGATAAGTGTAAAATATCTTTTTATGCTCAAAATCTTAAAAAGGATAATGATAAATATTACATGGTATTAATTTGCTCTAAAAAGGATATAAAGCAAATTGTAAATTTAGGTCCTTTAGAAGTAACAGATAAAGGAAAAGGTGAAGTAACAAAGGAATTTAATGTTTCCAATATTGCTGGATTAAATTTAGATTTTGATAAAATAAGTGGAGCAGCAATAGTTAAAATGAATAATGATAGTCCAATTTTCGTAATGTGCGGTTTTTTGAACGGGCAACAACCAACTGATAATTGGAAAGGATATACAATTGTTAAAACTAGAGATGTTAGAAGTACAAAATCTAATATAATTAAGGATTCTAAGAAAGAGATAAAAAAGAACGATTCTAAAAAGAGAAAAGTTAAAGAAGAATCTTTAAGTGAAAATGAAGCTAAAGAGGAAGAAAAGCCTATAATAGAAAAGCCTATAATAGAAAATCCTATAAGAGATGAAGTTGAAGTGAAAATAGAACCTGAAGAGACCAAAAAAGAATTTGCAGAATCTGAAGAATCAGAAATAATTGAAGAAAATGAACCTAAGGAAAATTTAAGAGGTAAATTTGAAGATTATGAAGATGAGATTGAAGCAAATAAAGAATTTGATCCTATAAATGGTAAAATAAGAGGTAGTATTGGTGAATATTTTGAATCAATAGTAGATGGGTTTGAAAGGGATACTGATAGTATAGATGAATTAAAATATACAAAATGGTATAAAGTGCCAGTTGGTGATTTGCGTGAAATGTGCAATATGAATAATTATAATAAATATACATTAGCTTATTATCCAATGTTAAATTATTACCCATATATTAAAAAGTATGGATTTTTTATGATTGGATATAAATGTGATTCAAAGGGAAATCTAAAACATATTATTTATGGAGTGCCAGGAAAGAAAGATAAGGATGAACAACCTTATGATGGACGTACAGGATTTGTAACTTGGGTAAGTATTAAAAATAATGCTAATAATGGTTGCTGGTTAATGTTTTATGATTTTAAAAATTCAACAGTGGTTGTCCCAATGAAATAATCAAGGAAAACATAATAAATTAAATAACATATTTAAATATTCATTAAAGATTAATATAGCAATTTAATTTGCTAATATTGGAATAAAGTATTATAATTATCTTTATTAGGAGAAGCTTATGCTTCTCCTATTATTTTAATTGGAATTTAGAGGAGATACAAATGTCAAAAACATTAAAAAATTATATTTTATTTATATTTTTAATAATATTAATTTTTAATTTTTCGGGCTGTACAATTATGGAAAAGATCGAAGAAAAGCTTGGATTAAAAAATGATTATTTTGAATATTTAAATTCAAATGATATAGAACAAATTAGTATTCAAAGCACAAGAGATACTGGATTTAAATTTATAGTTACAGAGGCTAGTGCTATTAAGGAAATATATAGTATATTATCTAGAGCAAAGGTAAGTGAAAATAAATCAAGTTTAGACCCAGATTATAAGTTTGAATTTGATTTAGGAGATGAAATAAAAGAATTTAATTATGTTGTAGGAACTGAAGATGGTAATTTTTATAATGATGATAATGTATTTTCAGTTTCTAAGAGACTTGATGAAGTAATAATAAAGAATTTATCTTTTATTAGAAAGCCTAGAGATTTTGATTATATTTATTATCAAACTATATTAGAAGTATTACAAATAGTAAATAAAAATCAAAGTTTAAAAGATTATAATGTAGGAGTAAATATAAGTGGTGATATTGATTGTTTAAAATATGTATTTTCTAGTGATTTAAATAAGTTTTTAGCAGAAGCTAAAAAAATATCTCCTAATATAGAACTAGTAAATAATAATGAACCTAATTTTGATATAGTTATTACAGTAAAAAATAGAGGTTATGATAGTAGTAATTTTAAAACATTGATTACAGTAAATAATAAAAGAGAAAGTACAGAAAATAAGTATTATGTTGTAGCAGTTAATGAATTTAAGGAATGGAATATAGATGTTTTAGAAAATAAGCCTAGTGGATGGTAAAAATACACCATATAGCTCAAAAAAGCTATATGGTGTATTTTTTATGCAGTAGTTATATTTGATTTAAGAATTTTAATTAACTTTTCTGTTGGTAAAAATGCTAACAAAACTAAACAAATTAATAATTCTCCACCTACAGCTAATCCATTAACAGTTAAAGAATAAACTATTGGTGACATACCTTCAGGTGCATATGAGCCAAAGAATACAACACCAGAAATAAAATGAGAAATAAATCGCAACATCATACCAATGCTTGCCCCTAAGTATTTATTCTTAAAAAATCCTGCAACTCCAACAGCCATAAAAGGTAATGGATAATCAAAAAGAACTTGAATAGGGTTTAATATATATGGATCTAATATTAATTTAAATACTCCAAAAAGGAAACCAGTAAATAATCCCACAGATGGGCCATAAATAATTATTATTGGAATCATACTTCCTAAAGAAATGCTTCCACCACCGTTGAGAAGAGAATAAATTTTAATCATATCTAATATGAATGCTAAAGCAATAGCTAGTCCTATTCTTGCAATTAATTTTGAGTTTAATTTTAAAGATTTAAATTTTATAAATGCAATTAATAAGATAGCACAACCAAATAATGTAATTAATGTTAATGGGTTGATAAAAATAGTTTTTAAATTTTCAACAAGTGTTGCTAGAAAATTTGACATAAAAAAAAATACCTCCTTATTTGCGTAAGAGGGTACCACAATAATAGAATATATATTTTTTTATTCTATAATAGCTTCCCTACGCTGGAATTATCCAGATCAGGTTAAAAGGGTTGATGAAAATTCATCTCTCAGCATTAGGCACCCCTAGCAACTTTATATACTAATTTTAGGTAAAAAATTATAGAAAGTCAACAGTTTTATTAATGTTTTGGATTGCTTTATAATTTGTATTTGTAGATTTATTAAATAAATTAGTTAAACTTATATTAGTACCTAAAGGTATAAGAGTTTCAAATGAAGTTAATGGAATGGTTATGATAGAATCATCTTCTAATAAGATAAAAGCATCATTACCTGTATAATCTAATATCATACCTTTCATAATTTTAACACCATCCTAATAAATTTTTATTAGTTTACCCTTAAATTTAAATAAAAATACACTTAGAAATAATATCTAAGTGCATTTTTATAAATATAAATCCTTATATACAATTTGAAAAACCATTAAAGATTCTTCAATTTTATGTTTTAGTAAACTCTTTCTATTATCAAATTCTTTTTCACCTAAAGGAGTTAGTGAATAAAATTTTTGGAATTTTTTTTTAGGATCATTCCATTGTCCTATTACTAATCCTTCTTTTTCTAATTTTTTTAATAAAGGATATATTCCACCGGTGCTAGGAGTCCAAAGTCCATTTGTTCTTTCTGAAATTTTTGTGGAAATTTCGTTACCATTTGTAGGGCCTGATTTTAAAATATGAAGTACATAAATTGGTAATAGACCTTTTGTAAAAACTTGACCAACAGCTTCTTTTTCCTTTTGTACTTTTTTTATTTCTGCAAGTTTTGCTTTATATTCTTCATATAATCTTTTTTCCTCAGTTTTAAGGTCATTTATGTTATTAAAATCAAAATCACTCATAGTTTATTTATCCATTTTAACTGAAAAACCAAATAATCCAGGACCAGAATGAACACCAAGTGCAGGACTTATTTCTGCAATTTTAATTGATGATATGTTTGGTAAGTTTTTTATAGCTTCCATATATTTAATAGCTTCTTCTTCACATCCTGCATGTAAAACAGCAACTTCACATTTACATTTTTCTAGGTAGCCCTTTAATAATTCTGTCATTTTAGATAAAGATTGTTTTCTTCCTCTAACTTTAGTAACAGTATAATATACTCCATTTTCATCTGTAGTTATTATAGGTTTTAAATTTAAAAGTTCACCTACTGTTCCAGCAAGTCTTCCAATTCTTCCACCTTTTTTTAAATATTCTAATGTATTAAGTGTAAAATAACCAGTAATTCTTTTTCTTATATTAGGTATTTCAGAAACTATTTCATTAAAACTTTTTCCTTCTCTTATAAGCTTTGCAACTTCTAATACTATTTCACCTTGAGGATAAGCTAATATTTTGGTGTCATAAACAAAAGAAGTTAAGTTTGGATGATCTTCTAAAGCTAATCTTAAAGCATTATAACTTCCTGAAAGTCCACTAGAAATTGAAATACAAATTACATGAGTATAACTTTCTTCTTCTAATTTATTTAAAATTTCTTCAGTATCTTTAGCACTAGGTAAAGATGTTTTAGGAATTTCATTTTCTAAATTTTTATAAACTTCTGAAGGAGAAATATCTATTCTATCTCTATATTCAGCATTAGAGTAAATTATTCTAAGTGGTAATAAATTAATATTATTTTCTTTTAATGTATTTAAATCAAGATCGCATGCGCTATCTGTAATTAAAGCAATTTTTTGCATATAAAAAATCCTCCGATTAATTAAATTATATTATTAGTATATCATATAAGATAACATTATCAATAGTGATAATGTTAATATTATCAATATTGATAATGTTGATTAAATATATGGATAAAAATAAGAAAATTTAAAGTAAATTCCAGGAAAATATTTACAAGTGAGGTGGGTAGAGGTAAAATGTATATGTATATAAAAAAATACACAATATATTGTGTATAGGAGGCGGGGAAATGCTATATGTAGTTAAGAGAGATGGCAGGGAGGTTGAATTTAATACTGATAAAATTAGGAATGCAATAAAAAAAGCAAGTAATGAAGTTGGAGAGTCATTAAAAGAAAGTGAAGTATTAATTTGTATTCAAAGAGTAATAAAGTATATAGAAGAATCTCAAAAAGAAAAAGTATCAGTAGAAGAAGTACAAAATTTAGTAGAAAAAGCATTAGTTGATAGTGGACATACAAATATTGAAAAAGCTTATTCTGCATATAGAAGAGAAAGAACTAGGGTTAGAGATATAAAATCTGATTTAATGAAAGTTATAAAAAAAATAGGAGTAGAAACTGATAGAGATAATGCTAATGTTGGAAATAATTTTAGTTCTAAATTATTAAGGATAGCATCAGAGTCTAATAAGTGGCATAATCTTTATAATATGCCCAAGCATTTAGCTAAAGCGCATGAATTAGGAGAATTATATTTTCATGACCTTGATTCATATAACTTGACTACGAATTGTTTGCATATACCTACTGGAGAAGTTTTAAGTAGAGGATTTAATACTGGTTATGGAACGATAAAAGCACCTAAACGAATAGAAACAGCAGCAGAATTATCATGTATATTATTACAATCAACTCAAAATGATATGTTTGGGGGGCAATCACATCCTGATTTTGATAATGATATGGCACAATTTATTGAACCTACAAGAAACGAAATAAGGGAGGAGTTATTAGAATTAGGAATAGAAGAAAAAAGGTTAGATGATTTAGTAGAAAAAAAATTAAGAAGTAGAATTCATCAAGCTATGCAAGGGGTTGTTTATAATTTAAATACAATGCATTCAAGAGCAGGTTCACAAGTGCCTTTTTCATCTGTAAACTTAGGAATACCAAATTCAAATGATGCAGCATTAATTTGTGAAATATTTCTAAGGGAATATGAAAAGGGATTAGGAAAAGGTGAACAACCTATATTTCCTAATATAATTTTTAGAGTTAAAAAAGGAGTTAATAGGGAGCAAGATGATCCTTATTACTATTTATTTAAAATTGCATGTGAAGTTGCATCAAAGAGAATGAATCCAACATTTATGAATATAGATGCTGATTTTAATAAGGAATATTATGATAAAGGGTATATTCCAGCAACAATGGGATGTCGGACTTATTTAATGAAAAATGTTAATGGAGAACCAGGATGTAAAGGAAGGGGAAATATAGCACCAATAACAATTAATCTTCCTAGGATAGGTATAGAAGCAAATAAAGATATAAATAAATTTTTTGAAATATTACAAAATAGATTAACATTGGCAAAGGAAGCTTTGCTTCATAGATATAGTATTTTAAAAAAATTAAAAGTTAAAGATTTACCTTTTGTAGCGGGGCAAGGTTTGATGAGGGGGTCAGAAGATTTAATGCCTGATGATTCTATAGAGCCAATTCTTAAACAAGGAACATGGGCAATTGGATTTATAGGTCTTGCAGAAACTCTATATGCATTAATTGGATCACATAATGGGGAAACAGATGAAGCAAGAAATTTGGGACTAAAGATAATTAAATTTATAAGGGAATATACAGATAAATTAGTTGAAGAAACACAATTAAATTGGAGTTGTTATGCAACACCAGCAGAAGGATTATCAGGAAAGTTTATAAAAAAGGATAAAAAAATATATGGAATTATAAAAGGAGTTACAGATAAAGAATATTATACTAATAGTTTTCATATTCCTGTTAATTATAATATATCAATAAAAGATAAAATTGATATAGAAGCACCTTATCATAAACTTTGTAATGCAGGACATATTTCTTATATAGAGTTAGATGATTCACCATCTCCAGAAGTAATTATGGAAATTATAAATTATGCATATAAAAGAACTAATATAAGTTATATAGGAATTAATTTTCATATTAGATATTGTAAAGAATGTGGAACTAGTATTGAAAATAATTTAAATTCATGTCCAAAATGTAATAGTAAAAATATTCAAGGTATATCTAGGGTAACTGGATATTTAAGTTTAGATGAAAGATTTGGACCAGGAAAATATGAAGAAAGATTAGATAGAAGATCACATACTGGAAATTATAAAAATAATTATTAAATAATATAATTATTAAATGCTTTTAATGATGTTATTTTAATTTATAGATAGCAACTTTAAGGGCATTTATTATTATGTGAAAGAAAAAAATAAAAAATTGCAAAATAATTGTTAGATGTAAAAAAATGAGGTTTATATAACTTTAAAATGAATTTATAAATATTATACTTGCAATTTTTAGAAAAAGTAATAATTTTTATAATGGTATATATTGAGAAAAAAGTGTTGATATGATAAAATGTAAAAATAAATATAATATAGAAAATAATGGGATTTGATGCGTGTTTTTTTATATGTATTTATATAAAAATTAAAGGGGGCAAAAAAATGGCTATTAGATGTGATGATGATAATAGAAAAGTGTATATAGTAGATACAACCCTTAGAGATGGAGAACAAACAGCAGGTGTTGTTTTTGCAAATGAAGAAAAAATTATTATCGCAGATATGCTAAGTGATCTTGGGGTAGATCAATTAGAAGTAGGAATACCTACAATGGGAGGAGATGAAAAAAAGGCAATTAAGCAAATTGTAAAAAGAAATAATAATAAAAGTATAATGGCTTGGAATAGAGCAGTCATTTCAGATATTGAACAATCTATAGATTGTGGAGTTGATGCAGTTGCAATATCAGTATCTGTTTCTGATATTCATATAAAACATAAATTAAGAACATCAAGAGAATGGGTGTTAGAAAATATGATTAAGTCAGTTGAGTTTGCAAAGAAAAATGGTTTATATGTGTCTGTAAATGGAGAAGATGCATCTAGAGCAGATAAAGAATTTTTAATTAAATTTATTGAAGAAGCCAAAAAAGCAGGTGCAGATAGATTTAGATATTGTGATACAGTAGGAATAAAAGAACCATTTTCTTTAAGAAAGGATATTGAAGAAATATATAAGAAAACCAACTTTAATATAGAAATGCATACTCATAATGATTTTGGAATGGCGACAGCAAATGCAATTGCAGGAATTTTAGGTGGAGCAAGTCATGTTGGAGTAACTGTAAATGGATTAGGTGAAAGGGCTGGAAATGCTGCATTGGAAGAAGTATTAATGGCATTAGAATATCTTTATGGTTACAAGGCTGATGTAAATAAAAAGATGTTTAGAGAGGTTTCTCAATATGTTGCACAGGCATCAGGAAGGATTTTACCAGCATGGAAGGCAATAGTTGGTGAAAATATGTTTGCTCATGAATCTGGGATTCATGCAGATGGAGCAATAAAGAATCCTAAAAATTATGAAGCATTTGATCCAGATGTAGTGGGATTACAAAGACAAATTGTAATAGGTAAACATTCAGGAAAAGCTGGGATAATTAATAAATTTAAAGAGTACAATATTAATTTAACAGATGAAGAAGCAAAGGGAATTTTAGAACTTGTAAGAGCAGCTTCAGTTAGATTAAAAAGAACTTTATTTGATAAAGAGTTAGTAAAGCTTTACAAGGAATATAATCGATTAAAGGAAGAAAATAATAAGGAGAATTAGAGATGATAAAATTATTTTCAAAGGGTGTTTATCTTATTAATAATAAAGAAATTATAGAAGATTGTAATGATATTAATTTAATTTTAAAAAATAAATTAGGAAATAAGTGTATTAATAAAGAAGAAGCAAGAAAAAATACAATTGCTTATAATATTTTAAATGAGCATAATGTATCAAAAAATAAAGACAAGCTACAAATAAAATTTGATAAATTAGCATCTCATGATATTACTTTTGTTGGAATAATTCAAACAGCAAGGGCTTCAGGATTAAAGGAATTTCCTGTACCATATGCATTAACTAATTGTCATAATAGTTTATGTGCAGTTGGTGGAACTATAAATGAAGATGATCATATGTTTGGACTTTCATGTGCAAAGAAATATGGTGGAATATATGTACCACCACATCAAGCGGTAATACATCAATTTGTAAGAGAAATGATGGCTGGATGTGGAAAAATGATATTAGGATCTGATAGTCATACTCGTTATGGTGCTTTAGGAACTATGGCAATTGGAGAAGGTGGACCTGAAATAGTTAAGCAATTATTGGGCAAAACCTATGATATTAATATGCCAGATATAATAGGAGTATATTTAACAGGTTCTCCTCAAAGAGGTGTTGGACCTCAAGATATTGCTTTAGCTATAATTGGTTCTGTTTTTGCGAATGGGTATGTTAATAATAAAGTTATGGAATTTGTTGGTGATGGAATTGATAATTTAAGTTCTGATTTTAGAATTGGCATTGATGTTATGACAACAGAAACAACATGTTTATCATCTATATGGAAAACAGATAATAAAATTAAAGAATTTTATAATATTCATGGAAGACCTAATGAATATAAAGAATTAAATCCAGGAAGTGTAGCATACTATGATGGAATGATTTATGTTGATTTATCTAAAATTAAGCCAATGATAGCAATGCCATTTCATCCAAGTAATGTTTACAGCATAGAAGAGTTAAATTCAAATCTTAGTGAAATATTAGCTGATGTTGAAAGAAAGGCAGGAATAAGTTTAGATAATAAGGTTAAATTTACATTAAGAGATAAAATTCATAATGGAAGACTTTATGTTGAGCAAGGAATACTTGCTGGATGTGCAGGTGGAGGATTTGAAAATATTTGTGATGCAGCTGATATTTTAAGGGGTTCTTCAATAGGAAGTGATGAATTTTCTTTAAGTGTTTATCCTGCATCTCAGCCAATATTTATGGAACTTGTTAAAAATGGACGAATTGCAGATATAATGGAAACTGGGGCTACAGTACGTACTGCATTTTGTGGACCATGTTTTGGAGCAGGAGATGTTCCAGCTAATAATGGATTAAGTATAAGACATTCAACAAGAAATTTCCCAAATAGAGAAGGTTCTAAGATAACTAATGGACAAATTGCTTCGGTTGCATTGATGGATGCGCGTTCTATTGCAGCAACTGCAGCTAATAAGGGATATTTAATTCCTGCAACAGAAGTTGATGTTAATTTTACAAAACCAAAATATTATTTTGATAAATCTATATATAAAAATCGTGTTTATGATGGTGTTGGAAAGGCAGATTCATCAGTAAAACTTAAATTTGGACCTAATATTGTTGATTGGCCTAAGATGTCAGCTTTAACGGATAATTTATTATTAAAGGTTGTTTCAGTAATTCATGATCCAGTTACTACAACAGATGAGCTTATACCATCAGGAGAAACTTCTTCTTATCGTTCTAATCCATTAGCATTAGCAGAATTTACATTGTCTCGTAAGGATCCACAGTATGTTAAAAAAGCTAAGGAAATTCAAAAAGCAGAAAAAGCAAGAATATCAAATAAATCACCAATTGATGCTATGAATGAATTAGAAGCAATATTAACTTTAATTAATGAGAAATGTACAAATATAAATAATGAAAATACAGGAATAGGTAGTACAATTTATGCAGTTAAAGTAGGTGATGGATCAGCGAGAGAACAAGCAGCCTCATGTCAAAAGGTATTAGGTGGATGGGCTAATATTGCTAAAGAATATGCAACAAAAAGATATCAATCTAATTTAATAAACTGGGGTATGTTACCTTTAATTTATAAAGATGAGCCATGTTTTGAAAATGGAGATTATATATTTATACCTAATATAGTAAAGGCAATTAAAACTAAGAATAATTTTATAAATGCATATATAGTTAATAAATCAATGAAAGAAATTCAATTTAATTTAGGAGAACTTACTGATGATGAAAGAAAAATTATATTAAAAGGATGTTTAATTAACTACTATAAAGTGTAAAAATTCTTTTGGAGGTTATTTAATATGAAGAAAACTGTGAGACTTGCAGGAATAGCGTATGAAAGTCTTGTAAATGGACCTGGAATAAGAAGAGTGTTTTTTGCACAAGGATGTAAACATAATTGTAAGGGCTGTTTTAATCCAGAGACACATAGCTTTGATAAGGGCATAGTTTTGGAAATTGATAAACTGATAAAAGATGTATTAGAAAATCCAATGATAACTGGTGTAACTTTTAGTGGTGGCGATCCTATAGAGCAAGCTCATAGTTTTTCATATATGGCAAAAATATTAAAAAATAAAGGTTTAAATATATGGTGTTATACTGGATATACTTTTGAAAAATTATTAGATAAGATGAAGGAAAATAAGGATATAAGAGAATTATTAAATAATATAGATGTATTAGTTGATGGAAAATTTGAAATTAATAATAAAAAAGAAGAATTAAAATTTAGAGGTTCATCTAATCAAAGAATAATTGATGTAAATAAAAGTTTAGCTTTAGGAAAGATTATAGTTTTAAATTTATAAAAAAAAGCGCAATAAGCGCTTTTTTTAATAATGGGGGGATGGGAACCTGCATATTACAGGTTTTATATTTACATTATAATTATTAACCATTATTAATTTATTTATACATAATA
>ENA-OPAC01001046-OPAC01001046.1-human-gut-metagenome-genome-assembly--contig:-NODE-1046-length-14096-cov-4.446905_pt1 | contig 14096 bp, 21 predicted proteins | sample MGYA00241052_ERZ501420 | MGnify/ENA primary metagenome ERZ501420 (study PRJEB25962, sample SAMEA2042513) | human gut metagenome | biome: human gut; feature: human-associated habitat; material: faeces... | reverse complement strand
GGCCAGTCGCCGGGGGTGATGCAGAGCAGCGGCTCCTTGAACAGCTCGGTGAGGGCAAATTCCTCCCGGCAGGTGGAGGAGAGGAACGCCAGGTCGATCTGGCCCGTGCGCAGCCACTCCTTGACATCATCGTAAGTACCCTGATATACTTCCACTTCGATCTGCGGGTACTGGGCCATAAAGCCCTTGAGGATGCCCGGCAGCATCCCGGCGCAGACGGAGTTGAACGCGCCCAGCTTCACCTTGCCCTTTTCCAGGCCGTTGAGGCGGGCAATGCTCTGCTTCAGCGCCTCGTCGCTGTTGAGCACCGCCCGGATGGACGGATACAGCGAGGCACCGTAGCTGGTCATGGTCACGCCGTTCTTCCCGCGATTAAATAAGGTAAAGCCCAGCTCTGCCTCCATCACCGCGATGGCATGGCTGATGGCCGAGGGGGTCAGGTGCAGCTGCTGTGCCGCCTTGTTAAAGCTGCCCTGGCGGGCCACAGCATCAAAAATCTCATAAGAAAACAGCGTCATACCTCAATGCCTCCTTCCCGTTACTCGTTCGGAGACGCCCGATCTTCTGTGAATCTTTTTCATCTTGCTCTTGCTGGAGTTCAATTTTCTTTTTGAGTGTACTATCCCGCCCGGCCTTTGTCAAGCACCCAAGCGGAAATTTCCACAAAAAATAAGGACTTTCCTGCAACAGAAAGTCGAATCCACACTCTTTTGGAGGGTTGTTTATGGTTGTTCCCCAAACACAGCGCCCCGCGCTCAGCGGCACGGCCCTCAAGCGGCTGGCCCTTTGCAGTATGCTGCTGGACCATCTCGGCGCGTCCTGCCTGGAAGCTGGCGTCTTTTCCCGCCCGGGGCCCATTTCCGAGCCGCTGCTCACGCTGGATGTCTGCCTGCGGTGGGCCGGGCGGCTGGCGTTCCCCCTCTACTGCTTCTTGCTGGTGGAGGGCTTCCTGCACACCCACAGCCTCCGGCAGTACGCCGGGCGGATGCTGGCCTTTGCGCTGGTGAGCGAGCTCCCCTTTGACCTGGCCTTTTTCCACACGCTGATCTACCGGGGCCACCAGAACGTTTATTGGACGCTCTTTTTCGGGCTGTGCGCCTTGGGCTGTTTGCGGCATTGCGGGGAGCGGAGCGCCCCGGGCATTTTCAGCGCCCTGGCTCTGGCCGTGCTGGCGGAGCTCCTCCGCACGGATTACGGGGCCATCGGGGTGCTGCTCATCGTGGTCCTGTACATCACACGGGCCTCCCGGCCCCTGCAGTGCCTGTTCGGGGCCGTGGCCGTCTGCTATGAGCTGCCCGCGCCGCTGGCGTTCCTGCCCGTCTCTCTTTATAATGGTCAGCGGGGCCGCTGCTCCAGGGCCGAGCAATGGGCGTTTTACCTCTTTTACCCCGCCCACCTGGCCCTGCTGGCCGCCGTGACCAACCTGCTGCTCTGAAAACCCGATAAAAATGGAAAAAGCCCGGTGATTTCAAAGAATCATCGAGCTTTTTCTTGGCGGAGTAGGAGGGATTTGAACCCTCGCGCCGTTGTTTAGACGACCTACGCCCTTAGCAGGGGAGAAAAATCAAGCACTTTCAAACGAACTGCCGCACAAAAAAGGAGTGCTCATGTAATGTTTTGGAAGTGCATTTTCTCGTCATCTGCCATCAATCCCCCATTTTACGCCCTGTCACATTTCAGCAAATCCCGACCTTTTGCAACGCTTTTCAGCGCTTTTGGCACAATTCGACACTTTTCGTTTACACTCTTTCTTGGATATTCCACAAGTCGGAAAGGATGTGTTTAAAAGTGCCAATCACTGATTCTTCCACGCTCTCGCTGCGCATTGCTCAGACACTCCGGCCTCTGGGCATCATCCGCAGTATGCGTTCTTACTCCATCATTGCCGACTGCCTGCGGCTTATCTGGGAACAAGAGGACCGGCTGGAAGCTGTCCAGAAAGAGGTCTATGAGCCGATTGCTGACAAGCAATGCAGTGACTGGACGGCCATTCAAAGCACCATCCGGCGTGCCGCGCAGACCGCATGGCACACCAACCCTTCCCGTGTGCAGGAACTGGCGGGCTACCCGTTGGATGGCTGCCCCAGTGCTGTACAGTTCCTCGAAATGCTGTACAACGATCTTGCACGCGGCTGATCACTTCAACTTGTTCATCGCGTCCAGCTTTTCTTCCAGCGGGATGTGAGTGTAGCCCAGCGTGACCGCATAGTCTGTGTGGCCCAGCACTTCCTTTATAATGGCCGGGGCGACCTTTTCCACAGCCAGCAGCGTGGCCGTGGTGTGGCGCAGGCAATATGGCGTCATGTCTGGCTGCAGACCCACACGCTGGGCCATGTCGTGCCACTCGGCATAGAAGGTTTTCTCGTCCACCTCACACAGGCGCTTGGTGCCGCTGCGGTAGGCTTCCCGCACAAGCGGCATGATCTTGTCCGGGAAGATGATCTGCCGGGCCTTGCCGGCGTCCGTTTTGATGCCGCCGGTGCAGTACTGTTCGGCCAGGTGGGTGTTCGCTTTCAGAATCGTGAGCATCTCACCGGTGCGCATTCCGGTGTAGGCCATGATGAGCCAGTACCGGCTAAACTCGTGGCCGGCATCGTAGTCCTGCCAGATCCGCTGCACCTCGTCCTCGGTCAGGGCGGTGCGTGTGCTGGCGCTGATCGGCGGAAGATCCAGCAGTTTTGAGTAATCCTTATCGGCATACTCGTACTTGAGGGCCAGCGTGTACATCTTGCTCAGCAGGGCCTTGATATCCCGCTTGGGGTAGTACCCGCCCTCGCGGGCGTCCACGATCGGCTGCAGGTGCGCATAGCGCAGGTTCCGGATCTTGGCATTCTTCAGCGGTTCCAGCGCCGCCCAGGCCGTGCGGTAATGGCTGGCTTTGTCCTTGCTCAGCTTGGGCAGGGTCTGCGCACAGATCATCTCCCACAGCTCCTGCAGGGTGGCGTCCTGGGCAAACTCCTGCCCGTTCAACACCAGCTCCCGCATCTCCGGCAGGGCCTGCACGGCATCCCGCTTGGTTTTGAAACCGCTGCGGATCTTGTGGTAACGCACGCCATCCTTATAGATGTTGATTTCGGCACGCCACTTGCCAGCATTGCCGTACTGGTAGACACTCCCCTCCCCGTTCGACCGGGCACGGGGCTTCCGTGTGGTCACCAGCTTTGCGCCGCACCAGCAGCACCATGCTGCACCGTCCGGCAGCTCCTTGTGGCATTTCGGGCATTCAAACATTCTTTTCACCTCCAGAAGGGTACACTTTGACAAGCCTGCCCTTTTGGAGTACAATAACAGTTAGTTAGGTTGTCTTGTACCCTTGTGGGCAAGCCATTCTGCAAACGCTCTCGGTGTTGGTAGCACCGGGGGCGTTTTTTGTTTTATTCAGCTACCGAGGAATCCTCGGCAGTTGGAGCAATGTGCAAAATTTGCACATTGCTCAGCCTTACTTCTTCTCTACAACCTTTTCGCTGCGTTTCCGCCACTGGCTCTTCAAGCCGTCAATGTGCTCGAACAGATCAGGCTTGATGTCGGCCCACATCGGGTCGAGGATGAAATCCACACCTTCCCGGCGGGCAAGTTTTGCTGCCGGCACAAAATCGCTGTCACCAGCGATCAGGATGATCTGATCCACCTGCTTTTTATAGGCCAATGATGCAATGTCTACACCCACACGCATATCAACGCCCTTTTGCTGGGCCACAAAAACAAAATCATTTTCCGTGAGGTCCTCCAGCGTGCGCTTGCCGGACAGAAGATCACGGGTCACATCCGGACGAAGGTTGTACCCCATCTGGTTGGACAATGTACCAAGCCGCAGCGCAAACTTTCTGCGTTTGCGCAGCTCTTCCAGAAAAGTCTGCGTCCAGGTGTAGGTATCGGACTTATCCAGATCCACGTTCTTCTTTGTCAGCGGGTGGTACACGCTGCGGCGACCGACCGGCTCACAGTCATAGTAAAAGATCCGGTACAGCTGGCGTTCTTCATTGCCGTCCTTGTCATGAAGGTGCGCCATACAGTAGGCGTTCAGTTCCTTTGCCCTCTCCTCTGCCGTCTTTTTACCCCAAAGATGGGCTGCACGTTTGCGATAGAAACCACCGTCCACCAAAATTGCCGTTTTTGCCATTCAGGCCTGCACTTCCTTTTTGTAAAAAAATAAGACCCCAGGATTCAGCCTTCCCCATATCGGCGGGGGGCTTACTACCAGGGGTCTGTTAAGCATTTTGAAACATTTTGTTTCTGATGGTACCCTAAACGGATACACCCCTATTATATGCACTATTGCTGCATTTGTCAACTATTTTTTGTTTTATCGCTTTTTCTGGAACTTTTTCACGACTTTTCCGTTTGAAGAATGTTGTAGCTCTCACTCATGGATCCGGCGGATGACGCCCACTGCCAGGCCGATGATCTGGAGCTTGTTCATCTCCTCTTTCAGGTAGATGATCGGCTCATATTCCGGGTTCAGCGGCCAGAGCTCCACACGGTCGGGCCTTTTCTTCAGCTTCTTCAGCGTGGCAAAGCCGTCACAGCCGTCCAGCTCCATGACGGCCACGATCTCGTCCGTTTCGGCGTCCTGCTGCTCCCGGATCGCCACCATGTCGCCGTCCTTGATGAACGGCTCCATGGAATCCCCTTGGCACACAAGGAACATGCTGGCCCGCCATTCCTTGGGGGACTGGTAGTAAGTTTCAATATTCTGCTGCGCAAGGATCGGTGTCCCACAGGCGATCTTGCCCACCACCGGCAGGTTCGCCATCTCCGGCATCGGCTCAAACCCCTTCGGGATGGGCCGGGGTGCGGAGGCGGGCTGGGAGCGCTCCGCTTCCATTGGTACATCATAGCCCATGAGCCATGCCGGATTCACGTCCAACGCCTCAGCAAAGACCTGCACACGGTTTTGCTTTGCCTCATAGCGTCCATTTATATAACAACTTATAGTGCCTTCTGCTACCTTCGTTTTCTTGGAGAGGTCTGCGGCCTTCATCCCTCGTGTCTCGAGAGCCTGTGATAGCCGACTTGCGAAATCGCTCTTTTTCATTTGAACGTACCTCCGTCATGTCTTATTCACAGTATAGCGCCATTTTATAGAAAGCGCAAGATATTTTTTAAAAATCTTTAGAAAGCGTATTGGCTTTAGAAATCGCAAGTTGTATAGTATTGGCAAGGAGGTGATACAAATGGATTACTTAAATCTGCTTGGCCGCATCCGCGCCAGAGGTATGACGCAGAGCGATGTTGCGCAGAAAATCGGCATTTCTCCTGCAACTTTAAACAAAAAGTTGCGTGGTCACACGGACTTCACTCAGACCGAAATCCGTGATTTATGCCGTGTCCTCGCAATCCCTGACGCAGAAATCCCCGCTTATTTTTTTGCCGCAAAACTTTAGTTTTCGCAAGCCCATTCCAAAGGAAGTGAAGAAGATGGAGAACCACAAAAAGCCCAGCGAACCGTCGGAAGCGGAACGCTGGGCGTTGAAAGATGTACCGACTTCGCAGCTTGTGGAAGAGTTGGTCAACCGGACTGGCGTGACGGCAGAGAGTAGCTGGTGGTGCAGAATGTCGAGCTACCATATCATAATTCGGATAAATCTGAATAAGGAGGATTGTCCACAGTGTTTACGCTAAAGTTGATTCCGATACTCTGGGCTGTCATCGTCTTGTGCAATCTGCTCACAAAGAAACTCGTGCCGGATCTCATGACGTGGTATCCCATCTACTCCATCATTGTTGGTGCGTTGACGACTGTGCTCCTCGTAGCTCTCGCATTTTAACAATGATTCTATTCAGCAATTCCACTTTTCTTACAAGCAAATCATCATAGCTTTCTCTACGTTGCGCGAGCTTTTCCAACAAAACCATATCAGCGCGTAATTCTTCTGGTACATAGTACATTGCAAGAGCCGAATGCTCTCCAAAGGTTTGAATGCTTTCTTTGGTCTGATATTGAATCGCAGCACCGGCAGCTCGAATATAACCTTCATATATTTCGCATTCTCGCTTTTGCTGTGCTTCGCGTTCCTGATGTTCATACTCCAATTTTTTCATTTCAAGCTGATGTTGATTGTTGAAGAAGGCTGTTAAAGCCGGAGAAAACAATGCACAGATTGCTACAACCATCGCTACCAACGATGACCAGTCTGAAACAGACATTCCCGCATTTGCCGTAGGTTCAATTATTTCCACCTCCCTTCTGCCCCTCTATTCTACCGCAGAAGGGAGCCACCCACAAGGAGGTCAAACCCACATGAACGACTTAACCACATTCTCAAACCCCGAGTTCGGGCAGGTGCGCACCGTGGAGATCAACGGCACGCCCTGGCTGGTCGGCAAGGACGTTGCCATTGCACTGGGGTACAAGAATCCCGGCAAGGCCATCATCGCCCACGTCGATGAGGAGGACAAGCGGCTTGAGATGCTGCCGCAGGGGGCAGATTCCCAAAATGGGACTCTGCCCTCTGGCTCCACTAAAACCGCCCTCATCAACGAATCCGGCCTGTACAGCCTGATTTTGAGCAGCAAGATGCCCAAGGCAAAGGCCTTTAAGCACTGGGTCACCAGCGAGGTGCTGCCCGCCATCCACAAGACCGGCGCATACGAGAGCTTCCAGGCCAAGCAGCACATCGAGCAGCTGGAAGCCACCAGCACCCGGCTGAACGCCGCCATTCAGGCCGTGAGCGAAGCCAAGGCCGCCCTGGCCAACGTCACGGCCATGCGTGACGACTTCATCAAAGACCGGGACGATTTCAAGGAACACTTCCAAAAATGGAAGTCCCTGTACGGCGGTGCCTGCGACCGGCTGCGCAGAGCGGAGAACCTTGTGCAGCAGGCGCAGGGCGAGCTGAACAGCCGCATTGACCAGCTGAGCATCGTGGCCTTTGGCCTGCCGGGCTTTGACGAGATCATGCAGACGGCGATGGAGATTGCCCTGCCGGACAAGAAGGAGGAATGATCTATGGAAAAGACCCCGTTCCCCACCACGCTGGACGAGCTGGAGACCTACCCCCAGCAGACCCTGACCGCCGAACAGGTGGCGCAGTTTCTGGGCTGCAGCGTGCAGTCCATCCGCAGCCAGGCACAGATCGACGCCGGAGCCTTGGGCTTCCCGGTGATCCTGTACGGCAGTACCATCCGCATCCCGCGGCTTGGCTTTATCTACTTCATGCGCTATGGCCGCACCAGCGTCCAGAAGCGCAGCTACAAGTAAGGAGGACACCAATGAAAATCAAATCCACCGTTTTGCAGGTGCTGGCAGCCGCCAGTCTGGGCGCAGGCCTGCTGTATGCTATGGGCATCGAGGGCGGGGCCCAGCTGGGCGGCACGATCACCGACGGCGAGTTCGTCACCGCCATGGTGCTGATTCTGGCAGCCCTTGCCCTGATGCGCATCAGCTTTGCCGTGCAGGACGCCGAGGAGAAAGCCAGTCGGAAAGTCCACAAGCAGGCCAGGAACACCGTGAAGAGCAAACGGAAGGTGGGTTGATGCATGACCGCCAAGGAGTACGTCGAGAGCCTACACAGGCAATACAGACGGCTCGCCCAACGCAACCGGGATGCCGTGACGACGGCCCGCTGGCTGTCCGATCAGTACCAGTGCGAGGGCCGGGCCGAGGCCTATGACATTGTGGCCGAGGAGCTGGAAGGTGTGCTGCAGCTCATGGAGGACGAGGCCCATGCCTGACCTTGTCAACAATGCCTTTTGGTATACGGTCTGGGACGCCAAGAGCGGCGACCTGATCGCCAGCGGCACAGCTGCCATGTGTGCCCGGCGGCTGGGCTACGCCAGCGCAAATTCTTTTGCCGCTTCCGTCTGCCACTGGTTCAAGGACGGCAGGCAGCACGTCAAGTACATTTGCCAGCGGGAGCTCATCCCGCGCAGCGAGGTGGACAGCCTGCCCCGCAAACCAAAAAGGCCCGCCCGTGTTCGCAGCACGGACGAGCCCAAAGGGTGATGGATTTTCCCAATCACATCACCCCGAAGGATATCACACTTTGGAGGTTTTTACAAGAAAATGCTGACAGAAAAGCAGAAAAGTCTGCTGCAGTACATCAAGAATGTGCCCGAATGGCACTCCGGCCTGATCTATGAGCAGCTGGCCGCACTGAACAAAGCGGCCGCAGCACTCTCCATGGCCGCAAGTAATCTGGAACGTGGCTTTGCCGACGGAGTCCTGCGCCCGGACCGGTACTATATCGCAGATCCGGACTACCAGAAGGACTGCCGCACCGAGATTCTCGGCCGACCCGCAAGAGAATTGGGCCAGGCACTGGCGGCACTGGAGATCCTCGGCGTTTTGTCGGACGCACGCTCCATGGATTTCCAGCACGACGTCCGGTTTTTGCACGATCTTACCTACATCGAACTGGAAAAGCTCTGCGTCAAACATGGTTATACAACGGAGGAACCACAATGAAAGGTATTTTGATCGAGCCGGGCAAGTCCCCGGAAGTCACCTCTCTGCCGGACACCCTGCAGGGCATCGAGGCCCGTCTGCAGTGCCCCTGTGAGCAGAAGGTTTTGCCCCGCACGCCGGCAGTGCTGGTGTACGGCATCATGGGTAGAGACTTGAACCGCATCTATCGCGGCCAACACCTCTACGGGCCCATCCTGTGCTATGGCTGGAAGAACAACAGCCTCGTGCCCATGAGCAAAGATCTGCTCGCCGAGCTGCTGGACCGTCTGAAGGACACGGAGGTGCGGGTATGATGCCCTCCAAACTGGACGCAGCTGCAGCGCTGGAAAGCATGGACAGCATGGACACTCTGCAAAGCAAGCCCCTGACCACGATCCCGGACGAGATCCGCCCGGCGTTCGATTACTCTGGGCTGGACGAGCAGACCGTGGATGACCTGCACTTTGCAGAAAAGGAGTACCAGCACGGCAAAAAGCTGGCCGAGCGCGGCCTTGTCCACATGGGCAATGCCATTGCCGCCGCCCATGATGCACTGTGTGGCACCGTTGTCCAACAATTGGACAACGGTGAAGATGGAGCTTGTCGCACAATGCGAAAAGCTCGAAATAACCAGCACAGCGAAGATACGTTCAAAAGCTGGTGCCTGTCTATCGGCATCACCAAGGATAGTGCCTACCGACTGCTGCAGGTCTCTGCCCTGATGGACGGCAGCAGCCCCCGCCAGCGGGCCATTCTGGAAGCCCTGCCGCCGACCCTGCTGTATGCCGTGGCAAAGCCCAGCGCTCCGGCAGAGCTGGTGGAGAAGGTCAAGAACGGTGAGGTTTCCACGAACAAGGAGTATCAGGACCTGCTGGCCCAGATCAAAGCCGAGAAAGAGCGGGCCGATGCTGCCGAGGCTGAGCGGGACAAGCTGCTGGGTGCCCAGAATCGGGCTGCTTGGGCGGAAAGCCACATCCAAGATGTCGAAGCCCAGCGGGATGCCGCCCTTGCGGATGTTCAGGGCCTGACCGAGCAGAACGCCAAGCTGAAAGAGCGCGCCGACTCTGCCGAAGCCCGGGAAGAGGAAGCCTGGAAGATGCAAAGCAAGGCCGAGGCCCGCGCCCACAAAGCCGAGGACGCCCTGAAAAAGCAGCCCATCACCGGAGTTGTGGACAAGGACGAAGTGAAGCGGCAGGCGGAGGCAATGTCCCGCAACGCCGTGCAGGAAGCCCGGAAGCAGGCCGCCGAAGCGCAGGCCCGGCTGCGGCAGTATCAGGAGGACGCCGAAGGGCTGCTTGCCCCGGCACAGGCCTGTGCCCAGCAGGCGCAGTTCATTGCGGACAGCGTGCGGGCCATGTACCTGAACTGGTTTGGCAGCGCCGTTGCCGCCGACGCTTCGCTGGCCCAGATGGGCACCCCTTTGTATGCCGTCTGCGGGGAGATCATGTCCTCGCTGGAAGAAGAAAACACCATCAACCCCACTGCCGCCGGCAGTGAAGAGGACGCGGAACGGGAGGCGTTGTTTGAATGAAATTCGATTACAAAGCATTGATCCGGCTCATGAAAAAGAGCTACAAGGGCGGCGGCATCAAGATCATCCGCACCGAGCGGGAGCTCCGGGACTGCTTTTTTCTGTCCGGTGCCGGCTGGGCCCTGCTGATCCCCAAGGAAAAGTGCCCCGGCGAGGTCACCGGCCAGATCGTCACCTGGCTGGCCGACCTGCCCCGCATCGGGTATGCCGCCTGGGTAGTGAAGGGCTTTGACCCAAAGCCCCTGGAACCCGCAGAGCGGGACCTTGCTATTGCGGACTGCACCGCCCTGACCTACAATCTGGGCATGAAGCCCCTGCCCCTGCGCACCGAGACCGAGTTTCTGGTGCAGCTGGGCAATTTTGAGACCGCCGCTTTTGATCTGGACGCTTTTGCCGTGGTGAGCGGCGGGGCAAATCTGGGTGCCTTTGACCCCGGCGTGATTTTGGCCCGCTGGACGGATGAGGACACCGAGGCATGGTTCTGGATCTGGAACGATATCACCAACGTGCCCGAGATCGCCCGCACGGCGGCAACCGCCTGCCGCGTCTGGCACACGGAAAAGGAGAATTGACATGGTAGAAGTAACTGTCGCCACCCGAGAAAAATCCAAGCTCCGCATTGCGCTGGCCGGCGTGTCCGGCGGCGGCAAAACGCTGGGCGCCCTGCTGCTGGCCTCCGGCATGACCGGCGGGGATTTCAAGAAGATCTGCCTCATTGATACTGAGCACAAGCGCGGCCAGCTGTACGCCAACCGTTCGGATCTGGGCATCGGGGCCTTTTATTACATCGAGCTCACTCCGCCGTACTCCCCGGCCCACTACAAGGAGGCTGTGGACGCCGCCGTACGCACCGTCGGGCCGGAGGGCGTGGTCATCGTGGACAGCCTGTCCCATGCCTGGAACAGCTCCGGCGGCGTTCTGGAGATCAAGGCCGGCATTGCCGCCCAGCCCAACAAAAACAGCTATACTGCCTGGGACGAGGCCGGCCGCATCCAGAACGATTTCATCAACTACCTGCTGTCGGTCAACTGCCACACCATCTGCACCCTGCGGGTCAAGCAGGATTATGTGCTCACCGAGAACGACCGCGGCAAGCAGGTGCCGGTGAAGGTGGGCATGGCCCCCGTGCAGCGGGACGATGTGGAGTATGAGTTCGACCTGATGCTGAACATCGGCCGTGACCACATTGCCACCGCCAGCAAGGACGTGACCTTTCTGGACGGGCTGAACGCGGTCATCACGCCGGAGCTGGGCAAGCAGCTGGCCGACTGGGCCAACGAGGGCAAGGAGCCGGTGCGCTGCGAAGCCTGCGGGCATCTGGTGTCCGCCACCGGCAAAATGACCCTTGCCCAGCTGGCAGAGTTCACCCGCAAGACCTACGGCAAGTGCCTGTGTGCCGCCTGCGCCAAAAAGGCCGAGCTGGCCCGCCGTGCCGCCGAGAAGGACAAGGAGGCCGCCCATGAAGCCCAGTGACGCCCGTGTCCGGCAGAAAAAGGACCAGCTGCAGCAGGCCCGCAACGCCCGGGGCAAGAGCTGGCAGGACGATCTGCTGGCGGTGCTGGGCGGCATCCCGCAGGCATGGGCAAGGCTCTGGCCCGCCGACTGGGGCGGCCAGCCCTACGACATCGAGGCCACCATCGACGGCCGCAGCTGGGGCATTGAGTGCAAGCACATTGCCAAAGGCAACCTGCCCTTTTCCGCCTTCCGCCCCAACGAGGTGGAGAACCTCTCCCGCAAGGAGGACGCCGGCGGCATTGCCGTGGTGGCCGTGCGCAGGGACACCCCTGCCGTGGACTGCTTCTTCCCGTGGTACTACATCCGGGACGCCATCGAGAGCGGCGAGCGCGGCAGCGTGAAGCTGGAGGGCCTGCCCACAGATCTGCTGAATGTGCTGGAGGTGGTGCACCCGTGATCTACACCCTGGATGGAGAGCTGCACCTCTCCGATGTGCCCACCCCGCTGCTGCACCAGCTCATCCGGGAGCTCACCGTGCCGAACCCCCGCTACGAGAACGCCCTGCGGCTGGGCCGCCCGGCCTGGAACATTCCCAGGACCATCATGCTGTACGAGATCAAGGGCAACGCCCTCACGCTGCCCCGGGGCATGGCCGAGGAAGTCTGGCGGCAGCGCCCGGCAGGCACCGTGTCCAAAGACAGGACCCTGCGGGGCAAGCCCTGCGCCTTTGAAAAGGCCGGCTTTACCCTGCGGGACTACCAGAAGCAGGCCGTGGACGCCGCCCTTGCCTGCAAATGGTGTCAGGGCGTGCTGGTGGCCCCCTGCGGGGCCGGCAAGACCGAGATCGGCATGGCGCTCATCGCCCAGCTGGGGCGGCCAGTCCTCTGGATCACCCACACGCTGGATCTGGCCCAGCAGGCCAAGGAGCGTGCCCAGCTGCGCCTTGGTCTGGACGACCGGGAAGTGGCCGTGATCTCCGGCAAGAGCAAGCGCCTGGGCACCAAACTCACCATTGCCACCGTGCAGAGTTTGTACCGCATGGAGCTGGACGAGCTGTCCCGCACCGTGGGCGTGGTGATCGTGGACGAGTGCCACCATGTGGTCAACAACCCGGAATCCGCCAGCATGTTTGCCGCGGTGCTGCGGTGCCTGCCCGCCCGGTGGCGGTTCGGCCTGACTGCCAGCGACCAGCGCAGTGACGGCCTGAGTGAGACCATCTTTCAGGTGCTGGGCCCAAGGGTGGCGGTCATCGACCCCGGCCAGCTGGAACAGATCACCATCACGCCCCGGGTGGAGACCGTGCCCACCGCCTTCGTGTACACGCCCCGGGCCAACGAGAGCCCCATCGACTATGTGCGCCTGATGCACCACATGGCAGCGGACGAGGCCCGGATGCACACGGTGGAAACGGTGCTGGACCGTGCCGTCACCGAGGGCACCAGCTGGCTGGTGCTGGCCGCCTCGCTGGCCGTGCTGGAACGGCTGCACCGGTACGCGCTGGGCCTGGGCCTTGCGGCAGAGTTCGTCTGCGGCAGCACCAAAAAGGCTGACCGCCAGCAGGCCCTTGCCCGCATGAAGAACGGGCAGGCGCGCATCCTGTTTGCCACCTACCAGCTGGCCAAGGAAGGACTGGACATCCCCCGGCTGGACCGGCTGGTGCTGGCCACCCCCACCCGCAACAAGGTGATCGTGCAGCAGAGCATTGGCCGCATCCAGCGCCCGGCCCCCGGCAAGACCGAGGCGCTGGTGCTGGACATCGTGGACGAAAAGACGCCCCAGCTCCTGACGCAGTACAAGCAGCGCCGGAGCCTTTATAAAAAGATGAACATCACAGAAAAGGAGTAACTACTATGAGCGAACTGAACTATGCAAGCACCCTTGCCGCACTGGATGACGAATTTGCCTCGGCCAGTGCCAGCACCGGCTCCGGCAGCGTGCCGGTGGGCCGTTACAACGCCATGATCAAGGAGGCCAAGATCGTGGCCCGCACGGGCGGCGGTCTGGCCCTGAGCGTGTCTTTTGTTGTGACCGAGGGCGAGTACAAGGGCCGCTACGCCTTTACCAGCTACGGCCTGCACAAGAACGGCCTGCCTTATTTCAAGGGCTTTTTGCAGACCATCCAGCTGCCCCTCGAACGCCTGAGCGAACTGGAGCAGATCCTGCCGCAGTTCACGGGCCGCCGCTGCGCCATCAATGTGCAGACCGACAAACAGAACCCCCAGTACACCCGCACCTATGTAGACAAATATCTGGGCATGGGCGACATCCACGAGGTGCTGGGCGCATCCGCTCCGGCAGCCGACGCGGACGGCTTTACCCCCGCCGACGATGACGGCGACATGCCCTTTTAACCGGAGGTGCTCATGCTCGAACAGTTCCCGCAACCCTTGAAAGAGGCGCGCCGCTGGGTCTGTTTCGATGCTGCCAAAACTCCCATCAACCCCGCCACCGGCAAGAACGCCATGCCCAACGAGCCCTCCACCTGGGGCACGCTGGCAGCGGCACAGGCCGCGGTCACCCGCTATGGCCTGCGCGGTGTCGGGGTGCTTTTGGGAGATGGGCTGTGCGGCATCGACATTGACCACTGCCGGGATCCGGCCACCGGGGCCCTTTCCGATATGGCGGTGCAGATCATTGCCCGGATGGACAGCTACACCGAGGCCAGCCCCAGCGGCACCGGCGTGCATATCCTGTTCACCGGCACAAAACCCGCCGGCCCCTGCC
>ENA-OPAC01001045-OPAC01001045.1-human-gut-metagenome-genome-assembly--contig:-NODE-1045-length-14097-cov-1.908845_pt1 | contig 14097 bp, 8 predicted proteins | sample MGYA00241052_ERZ501420 | MGnify/ENA primary metagenome ERZ501420 (study PRJEB25962, sample SAMEA2042513) | human gut metagenome | biome: human gut; feature: human-associated habitat; material: faeces... | reverse complement strand
ACAGCCCGCCAAGATTTTTCAACACGCCCTGCTCTAATAATTCGTTCACATAAGCAAAAGCCGGTCTGAAATCTGTTCCGCCGCCTCCTATAACGGTAAAACGATTTAAAAGCTGTTCGAGTTCGCGGCTGTTTTTTACCTCCTCATCCATGCGCACCTGATCGTCACACTGAATGATGCGTATTCTGCTTTTTGCAAAAAAACTGTTCTGTTCGGTCAGGATCGTATAGGTCTCTTTCAAAAAATTGTGGATGAGTTCTCCGCTGGTTGAATAACTCGTATCGACCACAATGACAAACTCCTGGATTTTTTTGACCTCCCGGCTCTCCACCGGCTCAATGAGCGGCATGTTTCCGTAAAGCCGCAATCCATAAGTATAATAATTCAGGTCGAACTCGTCGGGATCCGCATGCAGTTCCTCCCGCAGAACGGAAAATTTACGCAGAAAATCTGCATAACTTTGTCTGCTCTTCTCTGCCTTCAGCTGTGCAGCAAGAATATCTTCTCCATCCTCTGTCTCATCCCCTCTGGATTCCTTTTCCATGCGCGTCTGCCTTGCAATTTTATCCCACTGTTTTCTGGCGTCCTCATTTACGGCATTTTTCTGTTCCTCCTTCGGCCAGTAACGATGGTCGTCCGTGTAAAATTCCTTTTGCAGTGCGATCAGTTCTGCCGGCTTTCTGCCACTTAGATAACGATAAATAACCGCCGCGGAGATCCCGCTCTTCGTTCTCGATCATCCGGTATATCACTGCCGCGGAAATCCCCTGTTTCTGCTCTTTCAGCCTGTCATACATCTGTTTTCTCGTCCAGCTTAAAATACGTTTTGTACACTCCGCCTGCATCTGGTCGATCGTGTATTCCACCGCAATATCGCAGGCAAGATTCCATTTTTCCCGGTCTCTCTTTCCACCGATCCAGAGATGGAAAAAGATACAGTGCAGCACGCTGTGCAGGTATGCCCGGTCGAGATATTTTGGGTTGCTCTGAAACACCCTTAACACCTGCTCCGTGGAAAAATAAAGATATGTGCCGTCAGTCGCAAAGCTTCTGATATTCTCATCCGCCCGGTAAACAAGCGTGCCGAGTGCAATATCTAAAAAACGCAGATCCATATATAGTTCACTTCGCACAAACTCCAGAACTTTCTTCGACATCTCTGCCTCCCACTCGCTCTGTGTCTGCTTATGTTTACTCCTAAACTGCTCCATGTCAGCTCCTTTATTATTAAAATTCCTCAAATGAATAGCGGCTCTTCACATCCGCCGTTTTCTCTGGTTCTGCAAATAACTGCCGCTTCCATGCGATGAGGCTTGCCACACCCTCCATCCATTCCTCATGCGATGCGATTGCAACGGCATCCTCTATCTGCTCCTTCCTGCCGTATCCTTTTTCAAAGAAGAAATGTAACGGTTTTAACTCTCTTTTCTTTAAAAGAATGGTTAAAACCTTCCCCGACTGTTCCCTCACATAAGTCTCATAAGCTACCCTTGCCTCCGGTGGCAGCCCACATGCAGTATATAAGCGGTTCCACGCCATCGGGATAAGCACCTCTGCGGACTCCTCCACGCACGCCTGTGGGAAAATCTCATCATAGGCATTCAGCAAAATGACACCATCCTTAAAACACTGTCTTGCGCGGAAGCCCTCTCCGGTAAGATTCAGTTCAAAAATATGCGCCGGTCCGATCTCATCGTAGCTCTCATAATATTCCGGATACAGAAGAACTGCCTCTCTCTCTCCGTCCTCCTGTTCAAACGATACTTCCACCTGCCATTTGATCTGCGCGAGAAGCTGTTTTAGTCCGGTCGGCTCCTCTACTCCGGCACACATCTGTAAACTTCGCAGATTCAGGCAATTCATAAACGCATCGCTTCCCACTTCCACAAGTTTTGGATAAACACTGATCCTTTCCATTTTCGTACAGTTATAAAATGCACAGCTTCCTATTTTCACAATGTCTGCCGGAAGTTGTACCTCTTTGATATATTTTTCCGATAATTCGCGCAGTTTTTCATCCTGCTCTATTGCTTCCAAAGAAACAATATTTTCTGCTGCATTTCCCTGTTCTGAGGCAATACAATTGTTTTTCACTTTGTCTTTCGACACAAACAGACCGCTCTCCCACACGCCGTAGCAATACCTTGAATACCAAATTTCATTTTCTGGAAGTTTTCTTCTCGAAAAGCAGTAGTCTCCCAGTTCCCGCACGCATCTTCCATCGATAAATCCCGGCACTGTCACGACCGGCTGTTCTCCGAATACCCGAAGCAGACGGATTTCTCCTTCTGAAATTTTTTCCCATAAAAAAAACAATTGTTCTGCCCTGTTCTCTTCCATCATTTTTCCCTGTCATTCATGTCCAATATCCTGTATATCCGTCTTAGATTACAGCATTCTCTCCGCGCTTCAGGTGCCCATAACTGCGCACTAAAAGAGGCACTTCCGTAATCAGCATGGCAATCCATCCTGCCAGACACGCAAACGGGAATGTCTCTACCTTCATTGCAAAACCAAACACAAAAACAAATGCTGCGAGCACACGCACGCCCATATTCACCATACTGCTGATCAAAGTGATCTTCAGATCTCCGATTCCCCGGAAATATCCCTGTATGCCATTCGTAACTGCCGGGAGCAGATACATAAATGAGATCAGTTTCAGATAAGTGATGCCCTCTTTTACAACATCTGTGTCTCTGACGAACAAACGCACAACCGGCTCTGCAAAAAAGAAGCACACCAGAAAAATGATCATTCCATAAACCAGTTCGATCTTCATACCGCCCCAGAATCCCTTTCGCACACGGTCTTTTTTTCCTGCTCCGCTGTTCTGCGCCATAAAAGACGTCATAGAGTGCGCAATATTCTGTTCCGGAAGGCACGCAAAATCATCAATGCGGTTCACGATCGTATACGCCGCCATCACGGAAACTCCCATTGTGTTGGCAATTGCCTGCACGCCGATTTTTCCAAGCTGCACGGTTCCCTGCTGCATCGCACTCGTCCATCCATAGAGGATCGTCTGTTTCAGCAGCGTTCCATCGAATATAAACCATGCTTTTCCAAGATTTAACTCCGGCACCTTTCTCTTAATGTAAATGATGCAAAGCATACAACACACCGCCTCGCTGACGACCGTTGCGACCGCACAGCCCATGCTGCCCCATCTGAGCACTGCCACGAAAAACAAATCCCCGATGATATTGAGCACCGAGCTTGCCACAAGAAAATAGAGCGGTGTCGTGCTGTCTCCCAGCGCCCGCAATGTGCATGCAAAAAAATTATAGATAAATGTAAAAATAAATCCCAAAAACACGATTCTCAGATAAGAAACTGCAAGCGGAAGCACTTCCTCCTGCACCCGGATCAGTAATAATAGCGGTCTGGCAAAAAGAATGTAAAACATCGTGACCGCAATGGAGAACACAATTCCTGCGATCATCGTCGTGCTGATCTGCCGCTTTAAAACATCCATTTTCTTTGCGCCGTACTGGGTTCCCATCAAAATAGAAGCCCCGATACACATACCGTTCACAAACAAAATTGCAAGTGTCATTAATGGATTGCTTGTGCCGACCGCCGCCAATGCCTCTTTTCCCACAAGCTGACCGACGATAATGCTGTCCACCGAGTTATACATCAACTGAAAAATGTTTCCAAATAAAAGTGGTATCGTAAATTTTACAAGTAATGGAGTAATTTTCCCCTGTGTCAGATCTTTTGTCATATTCTTACGCCTTTGCCAGAATCTTTTTTATATTACATAAAAACAGTGTGGAAGCCACTGCAACCGAAATAAAGTCCGAAACAGTCTCTGCTAAAAACACTGCAAACACTTTGTTCTCAATGAACATCGGCATCAGATAGATCAGTGGGAGCAACAAGATGATTTTTCTTAAACATGCAATGAATAAGGAAAGTTTTGCCTGTCCAAGCGACATAAACGTCTGCTGGATCGCCATCTGGATTCCAAAGATACCGGTCATGCCCATATAAATCCGGGCAGCCCACGTCGTCATCTCATACAATTCCGGGGAACTGCTGTTGAACAGCTGTACAAAAACCCCCGGGAAACACTCTACAAACAGCCAGAATGCCATCGTGTAAATGAGACTTACCACGATCAAAATGCGAATCGTCTTTTTCACACGGTAAACCTTTGCCGCGCCATAGTTATAGCTGATAAGCGGTTGTGCGCCCTGTCCAAGCCCCTGCACCGGCATGAACTGTAACTGCATAATACTTGCAAGGATCGTCATCGCTCCCACTGCCACATCTCCGCCATATTTCGACAGGGACGCATTAAATGCAATGTTTATAAGGCTCTCCGTAATATTCATGACAAATGGTGCCAGACCAAGTCCCATGACCGGAAGAATGATCTGCGGCTGTACTTTTAAGTATTCTTTTCGGATACGAAGTTTTGTCTGTTTTCCATTCAAAAAAGAAAACACCCACACGGCGGAAACTGCCTGTGAGAGAATCGTTGCAACGGCCGCGCCCTTTACGCCCATATGAAATGCAAAAATAAATAAAGGATCAAGAATGATATTGCAAATTGCTCCGATCAGAACTGTCTTCATACTGATCTTTGCAAATCCCTGTGTTGTGATAAACATATTCAATCCCAGCGTCATCATGACAAAAATACTCCCCGCCACATAGATCCGCATATATCCCAATGCAAATGGCAAGGTTTTCTCACTCGCGCCAAACATCCACAGAATCGGCTCCGCGACTGCTTCCAGAAAGATGGTCAGCACAACCGAGATTACGATCAGGCTTGTCACACTGTTTCCAAGAATACGCTCCGCTGTCTCATTGTCCCCTTTTCCCATATAAATTGCGGCTCTCGGTGCGCCACCGGAACCGATGAGCATTGCAAATGCCGTAACCATCATAAGTACCGGAAAACATAACCCGAGTCCGGTCAGTGCAATATCCCCCACCTCGCGGATATGTCCGATATAAATACGGTCAACCAAATTATATAGAAGGTTTACAAGCTGTGCGATAATTGTAGGCACCGCCAGTTTTATCATTAAACCGGGAATGCTGCCACTCCCAAGATTCTGTTTTTCTGTCTCTTTTTCCATAAAAATCTCCTCTTGTACTGTCAAATAAAACTTCCGCCTTATCTCTTTTGTGCAAAATCTGCCATCAGACACACGCAGAATAAGACTGACACACTTTTCACAGTGCAACAGCCTTATTCTAGCACACTCTATGTTCGAATACAAATGGCAGACTTCAATCAGCCAAGTATTTTTTTCAGATCTTCCTCCGGGGTGCTGATCGGAGAAATCTGATAATTTTCTACCAGATAATTCAAAATATTCGGTGAAAGAAACGCCGGCAGAGTTGGTCCAAGATAAATATTTTTAATACCAAGGTGTAACAACGTCAGTAAAATGCAGACTGCTTTCTGCTCATACCAGGACAATACCATGGAAAGTGGAAGTTCGTTCACGTTGCAGTCAAACGCTTCTGCGAGCGCAATTGCAACCTTGATTGCACTATAAGCATCGTTACACTGTCCCATATCCATGATCCGAGGGAAACCGCCGATGCTTCCGAGATCCAGATCATTAAAACGGTATTTTCCACAGGCAAGCGTGAGAATGACAGAATCCTTTGGTGTCTGTTTTACAAATTCCGTATAGTAGTTTCTTCCAACTCTTGCTCCATCACAGCCACCCACTAAGAAAAAGTGGCTGATTGCTCCGGATTTCACAGCATTGATCACCTGATCTGCAACTCCTAACACGGTTCCATGTCCAAAACCGGTCATGACCGTCTTACCGCCATTGATCCCTGTCATCTCACGGTCAGCTTCATAGCCGCCAAGTTCTAATGCTTTCTCAATGACCGGGGTAAAGTCTTTTTCTTCCCCTATGTGAACCATCTCAGGATAAGAAACCACCTCTGTCGTAAATACACGGTCTGCATAGCTTGGTTTTACCGGCATCAGACAGTTTGTTGTATAAAGGATTGGTGCCGGAAGATGATCAAATTCCTTCTGCTGGTTCTGCCATGCAGTTCCAAAATTTCCTTTTAAATGCGGATATTTCTTCAATTCCGGATAAGCATGTGCCGGGAGCATCTCTCCGTGGGTGTAAATATTGATTCCTTTATCCTTTGTCTGCTCTAATAACAGTTTCAGATCATAAAGATCATGTCCAGTGATCACAATAAATGGGCCTTTTTCTACGGACAATGGAACTGTGGTTGGTGTCGGTGTCCCAAATGTCTCCGTGTTTGCCTTATCTAAAAGTTCCATACAGATCAGATTTTTCTCTCCCACTTCGAGTACGACCGGAAGCAGAAGATCCATATCCATGTCATAACCGATCACGGATAATGCGCGGTAAAAGAAGCTGTTCACTTCGTCCGAAGTGTAGCCCAACACCATCGCATGGTAAGCGTAAGCTGCCATACCACGGATTCCAAATAAAATCAGTGATTTTAAAGAGCGGATATCCTCATTGTCATTCCACAGATTGTTCATGTCATAATCGTCTGTGTTGCCACATGGATTCTGACAAGCACTGCAATCCGGTACAATTTTATTTTTCTCTGCTTTGACTTTTGCGATCATCTCTTTTAAAGTCTCATCATTGAAATTCACATTCGTGATCGTTGTAAATAAACCTTCGATGATAATACGGTCGGTATTTTCTGTTTTGGGATTATTTCCACAGGATTTTGCAAGACCGATCAATGCTCCGGTCAGTTCATCCTGTAATTTTGCTGTATTTGCAGATTTGCCACACACACCTGCATTTCCTGTACATCCACTGCATCCCGCAGTCTGTTCACACTGAAAACAAAACATTTTCTGTTCCATATTGTGTAATCTCCTTTTTATGAAATGTTGTAATGTAAAACGCTGATATACAGGGGGCTACCCCTGCACACCAGCGCTTGTTACGAGGTATGTACAGATTGTAATAAAAACATCGTTATTTTTCTGTTGTATTTACAACGCAATATTCATTTTATGCATTATTTGATTGGTAATATTTTCTTTCTGTCCTCTGTCTCATGCACATAACCGATCAGCTTATCAGATACTCCAACCACACGTTCTGTAGCTGCATTGCACTTGCTGACTGTGCTGTCTAACTCATTCATATGCTCGATCGTGATCTGTGCACTCTCCGCATTCTGAGCTGCAAATTCTTTCAGGGAAACCGTCTCCGTCTCAATGTTATCACTGTGATTCTTTAATTCTTCCACCTCAGAGCTGATGCCTTCGATCGCACTTCCGACCTGACCGATCTCACCGTTCAATATTGTAAAGATCTCCTTTGTCTGATCGATCTTCTCATTCTGGAGGCTGACTGCCTCGGATACCTTCTCAGTGATCTCCACGCTCACATTTGCCTTATCCATAAGGTCTGCTACAAGCTGGTTAATACGCTCCGTAGATTCTCTGGACTGATCTGCCAAAGTACGGATCTGCTCTGCAACAACGGCAAACCCTCTTCCGTGTTCCCCCGCTCTGGCTGCCTCAATACTTGCATTTAATGCAAGCAGGTTGGTCTGATTGGAAATATCTGCAATAATATCGGTAACTGTCTGGATCTGCTGGGCAGAATCATTGGTAAGCTTAGACTGCTCTCTTACATTCTCAATCGCTTCCCCATTCTTCTTACTGATGTCGATCAGTTCTCCCATAATATTTTCAGCAGACTCATTACATTCCTGCATCTTATCTGCACTTGCATTCAAGGCATCGACATTCTCGGAAATCATAGCGATCAGATCGCCGATCGCATCGATCTTCTCTTTCATATCTGCCGTCTGTGCTGCCTGCGTCACAGTGTTATCTGCGATCGTATGCGTTGAATCCTGTGTGATCTTCAAGGAATCTTCCATATCATGAAAGATATTATTAAAATCATCGGATACAGATTTTAATTCTTCTGTTGCTGTTTTGATACCGGAAATCACAGTTGCAAATGAACTGATGGAATCATGTACGGAACGCATCATCAATCCGATGTCGTCCTCACGCTCCATCAGCTTTTTCGCTTTTTCTCCGATCTTCGTCTGCTCCTGTTCATCTTCTGTTTTTCCCTGGGCTATTGTAAGAAACTGGTTCAGCAGTGATTTCACAACCCAGAATACGATCCCAAAAATCACAACACTGACCGCACTTACCAGCACAACTGCAATCAACGTGCTGATGATTCCATTCTTTAACATTTCCAATACAAGCACCTGCCATAAAACAATGACAAGCAACAATGCAAATATCGGTTTTAAGGCTTTCCCCCAGGCCACTTTACTGTTATCCTGCTCCATAATTATCCGAAACCTCCGTGTTCATCAAAGTTATACATATTTTACCATATTTTTCATGCTTATGGTATCCGAATTTACTGATTTTTCATATTTTCTTTGACTATTTCCAAGAAATACTATACAATGCAATCGTTTGAAATACGATGGAAAAGGAGAATCCCAAATGAAAAAAATAGCTTTTTTTGATATAGACGGAACTTTAACTTCCGAAATCGACGGTTCCATACCACAGAGTGCCATCACTGCGATACGAAAAGCCAGAGCAAACGGAAACCTGATGTTTTTAAATACCGGAAGATGTATCCAGAACGTGGAGCCACGCTTTCAGGAAGTCGGCTTTGACGGATTTGTCTGCGGATGCGGCACTGATATTTACTGCGGCGGAAAGAATCTTTTACATGTCACACAGTCCCATGAAATTACAATGGAACTGTTAAAAGCAGCAAGAGACACCAATGTGGACATTGTTTTCGAATCATCCACTGCGGTTGCTTATGATCCGGTCCGTCCGGTCATTCATCCGGATGCCGTGGCACAATATGACGCTTTCGTGAAACGCGGTTATACAATGCCAACGGATCTGGAGTCACCGGATTTTACCTGTGATAAATTTGTTATCTGGTTTCAGGACAAAGAGCAGCTGCAGGCTTTCCGAAAGATCAGCGACGTACATTTCAACTGCATTGACCGGGGCGGCACATTCCGGGAATTTGTCCCTCACGGCTACAGCAAAGCAACCGGAATCCAGTTTGTCCTTGATCATTACAATCTGTCAAAAGAGGATGCCTATGCATTCGGAGACAGCAACAATGATCTTCCGATGCTCTCCTATCTCCCGAACAGTGTTGCGATGGGAAATGCATACCCGGCTTCTCTTTTTGACCGGGTGTCCTTTGTCACAAAAAAAGCGAGCGAAGACGGTATCGCCTTCGCTCTGGAACATTTTTCCTTTCTTTAGGGCTGCATCCTGCAGCTCTTTTCTTATAAATACTTTTTCAGATCATCTGCCGTTGCACGCATCTTATCTACTGCCTGCTGTACCTGCTCTGCAAACTGGAGATTCTGTTCACTCATGCCATGTACCTGTTCTGCACTTGCGGTCACTTCCTCTGTTGCAGCAGACAACTGGGATATATTTTCCACGATCTTATTATTAGACTCAGAAAGTCCATCCACCTGCCGGTTTACTTCCTCGATATGATCGATCAGATCTGTCATATTACGGTTCAATATCTCAAATGTCTCAGATGCTGCAACGATCTTCTGATTCTGGCTCTCAACGGCCTCTACAGATTCTTCCACAGAAGAAACTACTTCATTGGCATTCTCATTCAGCTCATTGACGATTCTCGTGATCTGCTCCGTAGAATTCTTTGTCTGCTCTGCAAGCTGTCTGATCTGTTCTGCCACGACAGCAAATCCGCGGCCTGCCTCACCGGCTCTTGCACTTTCGATTGATGCATTCAGTGCAAGAAGATTCGTCTGGCTGGAAATATTTAAGATCATTCCTGCAATCTCTTCCACTTCTTTTGTTTTGTTCTGAAGCTTTGTCATTGCGGTCGTCACTTCGTGGTTTGTATTCGTGATCAGTTCTGACTGTGTCCTTAATTCTTCCATTACACGGATATTTTCCTGAATACTCTCGTTGGAATTCATTGCAATATCCACCATCTGCTTTGAACTCTCTCCGGTTACACCAATTGCATCCTGAATGGAATTGGTCATTGTACTCTGTTCTTCAATGCTGCCTGCGGTTGTATTGGCAGAAGCTGAAATCTCCTGCATGCTGTTTGTTACAGATTCTGTCACGCCAACCAGCTTTTCGATCAGTTCACCGCTCTTTACAGATTCTGTCTGGATAGATTGTGAAATGCCAAGCACCCCTTCCAGTACCCGTTTTTCCTTCTCATGTTCTTCTGCGATAGAGCCAAGTGCATCATCATTAAACATAATCGTGATATCACCGATTTTTGCGATGATAAAGAGAATTCCAAGCACACCCCAGATACCACAGATGGTATCCACATCTATCACATTAATTCCCTTGACAGACTGTACAACAGTCACAAGGATATATAAAATTCCAAGTCCAATTGAGGTTCTCCTTAATCCCTTTTTATCATAATAAGGAATCTGTAATGCAAGAGAAACAATCAGTATATAGGTAATAAAATGCGCATCTGTCTGCATACCAATCAGCAAATACTCAATTCCCATCTCCATGGTTACCGCCACTTTTAACTTGCTTGTTGCCTTATTCCTGCAATAAACAACCGCGTTCACCACGGTAAATGCAAGTAAAAGAACCGTATTTCCATAGACGGTCACCGTCTTGATGTTATGATTCATCTGTTTCATCCACAGATACAACAAAATCAGTGCCGCCATAAAGATCGTGGCTCCCATATATATTCTATTCATTCTCCGCAATCGTTCCGAAATGTCATTATAACGATATTTATTTTCTTCCATTGTTTTTCGTTAACTCCTCTCTTGTTATCATGTGAGCCTTTTCACAATATAGCATATTATACCTTATTTTTCCAAAAAATTCCATAGTATTTTCTGCATAATATGCATATTTTTTTCAGATACGCCACCTGCTTCAATAAACGATCTTATCGCGTCCGGTCTCTTTTCCCTGATATAACTTCTCATCTGCCCTGCGGATCGCCATTTCCATACCATCGTTCTTATCGTACTCTTCCAGTCCAAACGTCATGGTAATGCGGATCTCCTCATTTTCATACGACACCGTCAGCCTGTGGATCTCGTCATAAATCTCCTGCAGCACATCATATGCCGCATCGCCGTTTCTGCCATAAAATACAAACAGGAACTCCTCGCCTCCCCAGCGGCACACCCTTCCATATGTTTTCATTTTGTCCATGAAAAGTTCAGCCACTGCCTTTAACACTTCATCACCTGCATCATGCCCATAGGTATCATTGATCCTTTTAAAGAAATCAATATCTGCAATGGCGATCGATACAAAGCCTGCATTTCCTATTTCATAATCATACTCCACTGCACGGATATATTCCCACATGCTCCGGCGGTTCCAAAGACCGGTAAGTGCGTCAACAGAAGCTAACTTTTGCAATTTTGTATTATACCGTACAAGCTTCTGTTCCATTTTCTGGGCATCCTTCGTAAATATGATCATAATAGCGGTGATCTGCGCAAAAATAAAAATGGTATTTAAAATCTGTATCAGAACACTTATGCCGGGATCCAGCGGGCTGTATGGTTCAAAATTCCGGGCGTAGGCATACAAAGCCAGACGGAGTGCACATGCTCCGACAGCATTCAGCACTTTTCTCCGCTCTCCTGCAGTACTCACCGTAAAGTTCAGCGCAAGAAATGCAAACAGATAATGCTGTACTCCGCAATCCCAGCCAAACATCACAATAAACAGGATGATCCACACGATCATAAGTATCTGTGAGATCCACGCTGACTCTCTTGTGTGATTCCAGTACGTTGTGTAAAAAGATAACACATAGCATACTCCGCACACCAGACAGCCACCCACATTCATCCAGTCGCCCATGCTACAGAAAACTGCCATAAGGCAGAGAAAATATCCAATGAAGATCAGCGCACTGATACGCAGCGTCACCGCTGTTTTCTTTGTTTCATTCTCATTCTTTACATCTTCAAAAATCAAATCAAGGATTTTGTTCATTTTCCCTTTCTCCGTTGCTATTTTAGGACTGTCTCATTTATGTCATCCTTTCTCCTACAAAAATAGTACTTTTTTACAGATATAAAGTCAACTTATTTCTGACAATTTTTGACTGAGAATCCGAATTTTTATTTTGACTACTATGAATATTTCTTTTTACTTTTCATTTAAAGTACGCATGGAATTTAAGATTGCGATGACAGAAACTCCTACATCCGCAAATACGGCCTCCCACATATTCGCCATACCAAGTGCGCCGAGGATCAGAACAAGTGCTTTTATTGCAAGTGCAAACACAATGTTCTGTTTTACAATGCGGAGTGTCTTTCTTGCAATCTTAACAACCGATGCAATCTTTGTCACATCATCATCCATCAGGACAATATCCGCTGCTTCGATCGCCGCATCGGAACCCATGCTTCCCATTGCGATTCCGATGTCCGCTCTGGTGAGTACCGGAGCATCATTGATTCCATCTCCAACAAATGCAAGACGCTCTTTTTCTTTTTCAGCTTTTAAGAGTGCTTCCACCTGCTCTACTTTACCACCCGGTAACAGTTCTGCATGTACCTCATCGATACCAAGTGCCTGTGCCACTGTCTCTGCAGCCTCTTTGCGGTCTCCAGTCAGCATAACCGTATGTCTGACGCCCACCTGTTTCATGTCGTGGATTGCCTCTTTTGCTCCATCTTTAATGGTATCGGAGATGACAACCGCTCCTTCAAATACTCCATTGCATGCCACATAAACAACTGTTCCCATGCTCTTGCAAGGTGTATAAAAAATACTCTCTGACTTCATGAGTTTTTCATTTCCGAGTAATACGGTTTTTCCGTCGATCACAGCTTTGATTCCGTGTCCTGCGATTTCCTCTGTGTTTGTCACACGGTTTAAATCCAGCTCTTTTCCGTAAGCTTCACGGATGGAATTTGCGATTGGATGATTGGAATAGCCCTCTCCCAATGCTGCAAGTTCGATCAGTTCCTCTTTGGAACCGTTTTCGGTGATGACATCTGTCACTTTAAACTCGCCTTTGGTCAGTGTTCCGGTCTTATCAAAAACAATTGTGGTCATCTCTGCCACTGCCTCTAAATAGTTGCTTCCTTTTACAAGGACACCGATCTTAGACGCTGCACCGATTCCTCCGAAGAATCCTAAAGGAACGGAGATTACCAACGCACATGGGCAGGAAATAACAAGGAAAATACATGCTCTCTGAATCCATTCTGCCCATCTGCCGCCAAGGATCAGTGGTGGCAAAATTGCGAGGATCACTGCACCGATCGTGACAACCGGAGTATAGTATTTTGCAAAACGTGTGATGAAATTCTCAACTTTTGCTTTTTTGCTGCTTGCATTCTCCACAAGTTCCAGAATCTTTGCAACCGTGGAATCGTCAAACTCTTTTGTTGTTTTTACTTTTAATGTTCCGCTTCCGTTCACACAACCACTGATGATCTCATCCCCGGCTTTTGCGCTTCTTGGTACCGACTCGCCGGTCAGTGCTGCGGTATCGATCAGGGATTCACCCTCCACAACAATACCGTCCAAAGGAATACGCTCCCCCGGTTTCACTACGATAATGCTTCCAACTTCCACATCATCCGGATCAACCTGTTTTAAAACTCCGTCTTCCTCGATATTGGCATATTCCGGACAAATGTCCATCATATCAGAAATGGACTGACGGGATTTTCCAACCGCATAGCCCTGGAACAGTTCGCCTACCTGATAAAACAGCATAACAGCGACAGCCTCCGAATATTCACCTACGCCAAACGCTCCGAATGTGGCGATCATCATAAGGAAATTCTCATCAAACACCTGTCCGTGGCTGATGTTTCGTGCCGCCTTGTATACAATATCATAACCAATGACCAGATACGGAACCAGATAAATCACAAATAACACAATTTTGTTCCATCCGTCCATCCCTCCCGTGTGTTCACAGACCATCAGGACTGCAAACAGCAGAAATGTGACAATGATGCGGTAAAGCATCTTTTTCTGTTTCTTTGTCATATTATTTACCATGCCTTTCTGTAACCTGCAGACTTTATGCCGCAGGCACAAATTACTCTCCTTGGGATAGAAAT
>ENA-OPAC01001041-OPAC01001041.1-human-gut-metagenome-genome-assembly--contig:-NODE-1041-length-14161-cov-2.208989_pt1 | contig 14161 bp, 13 predicted proteins | sample MGYA00241052_ERZ501420 | MGnify/ENA primary metagenome ERZ501420 (study PRJEB25962, sample SAMEA2042513) | human gut metagenome | biome: human gut; feature: human-associated habitat; material: faeces... | reverse complement strand
GCATTTTTCGTTATATTATTCAACTTCTTTTAAACGAGCCGTAAAGTGGCGGAGAACTTTTGGTTCATAAGTAAAAGTTAAACCTTTAATATTCTCTGCATTTTCTTTCACTTTTTGGAATGCCTCAATAATGAAATCCATATGAGTTTGTGTATAAGTTGCACGTGGTACAGTTAAGCGTAAAAGCTCTGCTGGACATGGTAGTTGTTTACCAGTCTTAGGATCCCGTCCTAATAAAAATGAGCCAATTTCTACCGCTCTTATACCTGCAACTTTATAAAGTTCGCAAGAAAGTGCTTGTGCTGGGAATTGGTCGGCTGGAATATGTGGTAATAATTTACCCGCATCTACGAACGCTGCGTGGCCACCTGGTTGTTGACAAGGGACACCAATTTTTTCTAAGCCTGCAACCAAATATTCAATTTGCGCAATACGATAAGCTAGCCATTCTTGGCGCATACCATCATGCAAGCCAACAGCCAAGCGTTCCATTGCCCCTCCTTCTAAACCACCATAAGTAGGGAACCCTTCTTGCACAACACAAAGCGTTCTACATTCGTGATAGACATCCTCCATTGATTTATCTTTAAACGCTAAAATACCGCCCATTGGTACCATAGCATCTTTTTTGGCGGACATCGCTAAACCATCAGCATAGCGATAACTTTCGTAAGTAATTTGTTCAATAGTCCAGTCTTTATAAGCTTCTTCACGTTGTTGAACAAAATAGGCGTTTTCTGCAAAACGAGCGGAATCCATGATGACTGGAATGTCGTATTTACGCGCAATTTCATACATGCCTTTTAAGTTTGCAATAGAAACTGGCTGACCACCCGCAGAGTTACAAGTAATGGTACATACAATGTAAGGTACATTATGTGCTCCCGCCTCTTGAATGCCTTTTTCTAATTTTTCTAAATCGAAATTACCCTTAAACGGATGTTTTGCTGTTGTATCAAATGCCTCTTTGATATAAACATTGCGAACCGTTGCCCCATTAATTTGGCTATGTCCTTGTGTGGTATCAAAGAAATAGTTAGAGAACACCACCATTTTGCTTCGATCTAAACCTTTCTCACGTTCACGTTTAGCAATCAATACTGGAATATAAATTTGTTCAGCACCACGGCCTTGGTGAGTAGGGATTGTATATTCATAACCAAAAATATCTTTCACTGCTTTAGCTAGCGCATAATAACTACGACTGCCGCTATAGGCTTCATCGCCACGTAACATTGCAGCTTGCATATCTTGTGTAACAGCGCCAGTACCGCTATCTGTGAGTAAGTCAATGAAAATCTTCACTATCCAATAAAAATGGATTCATGCCTGATTTTAAGATCGCTTGTTCACGATACTCACGAGTAGTTCTTTTTACTGGTTCAATAACACGAATGCGGAAAGGTTCAGGTAAATGTTTAAAATTTTCCATAGCAAAATCCCCAAAAATTAATTTGCTTAGTTTAAATAAAAAATTATTTTCTAAAATGAAAACACGTTGATGGTTAATGAGAAAGGATTAAAGAATTATGGGAAAATAAAAAGATAATCTTGGATCAACAAGAACCCAAGTTTGGTTAGGAGAGAGCAAGTTGAGCATATTAAACTCCTTTTAATAGAAGATAAACTTAATACAACTTAACACTTGCTTCTAACTGCGAAGCACCACCAGAATAATCTAAAAATCAAATTTGTCATCTTTTATTTTATCATTTTGTGATATTCGTCACAAAATATTTAAAGGTAAAGTAATAACCTTTATTAGTAATATAATATATTCTAAATATAGACACTTAATAAATAATTTTTATTCAGTTTATTTTTGTTGGTAATAGCTATTAGTAATAATTTAATTTTCTACATCCACACTCAGTACTTCATCTTCTGTTTTTAATAGCGTATAGACATCTTTTAGCATTTCATTATCAATGTTGTAGCATCGCACTTGCAAGCGAACTTCGCCACTTGCTTGGTCTTTGACTGAGATATTTTCAATGCGGTAATCATGTTTCAATAATAAATCTGTCACTTTACTGATTCCATTAGCAGAGCTCAGTTGAATAGCTAAGCGAGTACGTTTTTTATAAGTTTTACGACGAACATAACGCTGCACAATCGGGCTGATACGAATGGCGATTAAAATCATTAAAGTGGCAATAATGGCATCAAAAATAAAGCCTGCACCTGTTGCCACACCGATAGCTGCTGCAGCCCAGATGATTGCTGCAGTGGTTAAGCCTGAAATAGCATCATTTTTCTTGTGTAAAATTACCCCTGCGCCTAAAAAACCAATACCACTGATTACCTGTGCGGCAAGCCGCATAGGGTCTGTTCGAATATTATCTGAAACTTGCGCATAATGTTCTGCGGCTTGAATGGATACAATCGTCAGTACACAAGTTGTCACCGCAATAATGGCGCAGGTTTTGACCCCAACCGGTTTGTGTTTAAGTTCACGCTCTAAGCCAATAATCCCGCCAAGTACAAGTGCGAGTAGCATTTTCCCTAGGATAAGTAAATAAGCCGTCTGTTCAAAAGCGGTCGAAAAAAGAGAAGAATTTTCCATGTTAATAATGAATATTTGAGTAAATAAAAAAAACGGGCGTTATTCTACCTGAAAAAAGGACTTTAATGGGCAAATTTACAATCAATTTACCTTTAATTTATCGCCTTTCTGCTTGAAATTGAGTAAAATCTAAAGTTTTGAAAGATGATGATAGCTGAGAATAAATTTATGCAAAAATCAACGCCGAATATTGGCTTTGTAAGTTTAGGGTGTCCTAAAAATTTAGTGGATTCCGAACGTATTCTGACTGAATTACGTACTGACGGGTATAACATTGTGCCAAGTTATGAAAATGTAGACTTGGTCATTGTGAATACTTGCGGCTTTATTGATAGTGCCGTGCAGGAATCCCTAGAAGCCATTGGAGAGGCGTTGGAAGAAAATGGACGCGTGATAGTGACCGGCTGTTTGGGTGCGAAAGAAGATCAAATTCGCCAAGTTCACCCAAAAGTATTGGAAGTGAGCGGTCCGCACAGTTATGAAACAGTCATGGCACAAGTACATAAATATGTACCAAAACCAGAGCATAATCCATACACCAGCCTTGTACCAAAACAAGGGGTGAAATTAACACCAAAACACTATGCTTATTTGAAAATCTCAGAAGGCTGTGATCATCGTTGTACATTCTGTATAATCCCTTCATTACGTGGGGATTTAGAAAGCCGTTCTATTACGCAAGTATTGGATGAAGCAAAACGTCTTGCTGATGCGGGAGTGAAAGAGTTATTAGTTGTTTCACAAGATACTTCTGCTTATGCGATGGATACACAACGCAAAGAAGGTGGCGTGAAAACCGCTTTCTGGAATGGTATGCCAATTAAAAATGACTTAATGACCTTGTGCAAACAGCTTGGTAAATTAGGCATTTGGGTGCGTTTACATTACGTTTATCCTTATCCTCACGTGGATGATTTAATTCCATTAATGGCGGAAGGTCTATTGTTGCCTTATTTGGATATTCCATTGCAACATGCGAGTCCAAAAATTTTAAAAGCGATGAAAAGACCAGGAAAAATTGACCGCACTTTAGAGCGTATCAAGCAATGGCGTGAGATTTGTCCAGATTTAACCTTGCGTTCAACTTTCATTGTAGGTTTCCCGGGTGAAACAGAAGAAGACTTCCAAATGTTATTGGATTTCTTAAAAGAAGCACAACTTGATCGCGTGGGCTGTTTCAAATTTAGCCCAGTAGAAGGCGCTCCTGCAACTGAAATGGCCGACCAAGTGCCTGAAGATGTAAAAGAAGAACGTTTCCACCGCTTTATGCAGTTACAACAAGAAATTTCGGCTGAACGATTAAAACAAAAAATTGGCCAAACGCTTGATGTAATCGTGGATGAAATTGATGACGAAGGTATCATTGGCCGTACAAAAGCTGATGCACCAGAAGTTGATGGCTTAGTTTATATTGAAAATCTAAGTGGCACGCCAGTGAAAGTAGGCGAATTTATTAAAGTAACCATTACCCATTCAGATGAATATGATCTGTGGGGAACCTGTTAATTATTAATCTTATTTATTTTTTACCAAAGGAATTTAGAAATGGCAGAAACACAAAAACAACCCAGTGTTATCCGTTTTGAACAAGAAGTTGCAGCAAAAAATTATGAAGCAGCTTGCGTAGAATTGCTCGATATTTTAAGCAAAATAGATACTAATTTTGGTGGCGTTGAAGGCATTGAAATTGATTATCCTAGTCAATTAAATGATGAATTAGTACAAGATAAAATTAAGCATTTTTGTACCCGTGTAGCGGTAGCAATGAGCGAGCTATTTTCTGATCCTAAATTAGATATTTCTGAAGGCGGAGCACAACGTTTCTTTACCTTACAACGTTGGATTAATATGATTTTTGCATCATCGCCATTTGTAAATGCGGATCATGTGTTGCAGACTTATAATCGCAATCCAGATAAGGCTAATTTATCCGATTTTCATTTAGATAATGCGAGATCATCATTAATTAAATTCTGTATTTTCTATCTGCCAGAATCTAATGTGAATGTTAATCTTGATGCTTTATGGAATTTAGATCCTGAATTATGTGCATCTCTTTGTTTTGCATTACAATCACCCCGTTTTATCGGTACCGATCAAGCGTTCTCTAAGCGTGGTACGCTTTTACAATGGTTCCCTGAAAAATTAGCGACGATTGAAAACTTAAATAATGTGCCAAGCGCAATTTCACACGATGTGTATATGCATTGCAGCTACGATATTGCTGAAAATAAACACTGGGTGAAAAAAGCATTAAACCAAGTCATTCGTCGTCATTTATTGCAAGGTGGATGGATTGATCGCGATGTCACGAAATTAGGTGAACGTGATGGCAAACCAGTCATGGTCGTATTATTGGAGCATTTCCATTCATCCCATTCAATTTACCGTACCCATTCCACTTCAATGATTGCTGCGCGTGAACGTTTCTATTTAATTGGTGTGGGTAATGATGCGGTAGATGAAGCAGGCCGAGCAGTATTTGATGAATTTCACGTATTAGAAGGCAATAATGTTGTCTCTAAATTAGATAATTTAAAAGATATTTGTGAGAAAAGTGGTGCGGCTATTTTTTATATGCCAAGTATCGGTATGGATTTAACTGCTATTTTTGCAAGTAACACGCGTCTTGCACCAGTTCAAGTGATTGCTTTAGGTCATCCTGCTACGACACATTCTGATTTTATTGAATATGTGATTGTAGAAGATGATTATGTGGGTTCTGAAAAATGCTTCAGTGAGCAATTATTGCGTTTACCGAAAGATGCCTTACCCTATGTGCCTTCAGCACTTGCACCGCAACACGTAGAATATCGCTTACGTGAAAATCCTGAAGTGGTGAATATTGGTATTGCTTCTACTACAATGAAGCTTAATCCCTATTTCTTGGCGGCATTAAAGGCTATTCGTGATCGTGCTAATGTGAAAGTGCATTTCCACTTTGCATTAGGTCAATCTAGTGGTGTGACACATCCTTATGTTGAGCGTTTTATTAAATCTTATTTAGGCAATGATGCAACAGCTTATCCACATGCACCTTATGATCAATATCTTCGTATTTTGCATAACTGCGATATGATGGTAAACCCATTCCCATTCGGTAACACGAATGGCATTATTGATATGGTGACATTAGGTTTAGTGGGGGTATGTAAAACCGGTGCAGAAGTCCATGAACATATTGATGAAGGGTTATTTAAACGTTTAGGTTTACCGGAATGGTTAATTGCAAATACGGTAGATGAATATGTTGAACGTGCAATTCGTTTAGCAGAAAACCATCAAGAACGTTTAGAGCTTCGTCGTCATATCATTGAGAATAATGGCTTACAAACCTTATTTACAGGCGATCCAAGCCCAATGGGTAAAGTATTACTTGAAAAATTTGAGGAATGGAAAGCGGCAAATTTAGCTGAAAAGCCAAAGAAAAAAGCAACTAAATCCGCAACGACAAAAGAGAAGACCACAAAGTCTACCACGACAAAGAAAAGTGCGGTCAAATCTGAAGGTAAATCTGAGCCGAAAAAAACGGTAAAGAAAACCACGAAAAAAGCAGATAAATAATCAATAAATCCCCGAAAGGGGATTTTTTATTGAGAAAAATTAAACAAAGCCTCATTTTTTTTAAAAAAACTTGATTTTGTGGCATAAAGCCTGTAATTAATAGACCCATTCAACACAACATAAAATAAGGAAAAACTCATGAAAAACGTCGGTTTTATCGGTTGGCGCGGAATGGTCGGTTCCGTATTAATGGATCGTATGGTGCAAGAGCAAGATTTTGCCAATATTAATCCAGTTTTCTTCACCACTTCTCAAGCAGGTCAAAAAGCCCCTGTATTCGCAGGTAAAGAGGCGGGTGAGCTTAAAAATGCATTCGACATTGAAGAACTTAAAAAATTAGACATTATCGTGACCTGTCAAGGTGGCGACTATACCAATGAAGTTTATCCAAAATTAAAAGCAACAGGTTGGGATGGTTATTGGGTTGATGCAGCGTCTGCACTACGTATGAAAGATGATGCGATTATCGTGCTTGATCCGGTAAACCAACACGTGATTTCTGAAGGCTTGAAAAAAGGCATTAAAACTTTCGTGGGTGGTAACTGTACCGTGAGCTTAATGTTAATGGCTATCGGTGGTTTATTTGAAAAAGATTTAGTGGAATGGGTATCTGTCGCAACTTACCAAGCGGCTTCAGGTGCAGGCGCAAAAAATATGCGTGAATTACTTTCACAAATGGGCTTATTAGAACAAGCGGTTTCAAGCGAATTAAAAGATCCTGCTTCGTCAATTTTAGATATTGAACGTAAAGTGACAGCAGAAATGCGTTCTGATAGCTTCCCAACGGATAACTTTGGTGCGGCATTAGGTGGTAGCTTAATCCCTTGGATTGACAAACTTCTCCCTGAAACAGGACAAACTAAAGAAGAATGGAAAGGCTATGCAGAAACCAACAAAATCTTAGGTTTAAGCGACAATCCAATTCCTGTTGATGGTTTATGTGTGCGTATCGGTGCATTACGTTGCCACAGCCAAGCATTCACTATCAAACTGAAAAAAGACTTACCATTAGAAGAAATTGAACAAATTTTAGCGTCTCACAACGAATGGGTGAAAGTGATTCCAAATGACAAAGAAACCACATTACGTGAATTAACCCCAGCTAAAGTAACAGGTACATTAAGCGTACCGGTTGGTCGTTTACGTAAATTGGCAATGGGTCCAGAATACTTAGCAGCATTCACTGTAGGTGACCAATTATTATGGGGTGCTGCAGAGCCAGTTCGCCGTATCTTAAAACAATTGGTGGCATAAGTTTTACTTTCACTACAAAGGGCGTATTTACTACGCCCTTTTCATTACTAAAAAAGATAATATGCTACGATCTGTCTTTGTTTTTATTACAATTTCTTTAATGACATTTCTTTTGCAATATTGGTTTGTTTCACGCCTTGGTTATCCTGAAACCTTTGCAACAACATGCCAAAATTACACGGGTGAATTTTTGTATGAAGCGCGTTGTGAATATATGTCTAATATATTATTTACAACGATAACTGTTGCGTTTTTAGCATTGTTTCCTTTTATTATTTCTCAGAAATTATCTTACTTTATTATCGGTTGTTTGTGGCTTGGGCTTTTATGGCTATTGGGTTCAGTTTTTATCACCTTTGATAGTACTGATTTAGGAAATACACTTGAGCTTTCAAGCTTATTTCACTATGCTTGGATCGAATTAAAAATACCTTATATCGTCATATCTGTTATTACTATCCCTACACTATTTTTTGTTAAAAAATTATGATCAGAGAACCTCATTTTCATCAATTTGCTCTTGCAGAGTTATTGCCTTTTTTTGAGCAATTTCCGACGCAATATCTTTCTGGTGAACGAAATATCAAATTAGCTTATCGTCATTTGGTTCAGCCTGAAAGTGCGGTCAGAAAATTGATGATTTTGGTGAATGGTCGAGCAGAAAATATGCTGAAATGGACTGAGTTGGCTTATGATTTTTACCAACAAGGTTATGATGTTTTGCTTTTTGATCATCGAGGACAAGGCTATTCACAGCGTATTATTCCTCAAAAAGGGCATTTAGATGAGTTTCGTTTTTATACCGATGATATGGCAAAAATCATTGAAAAAACGACCGCACTTTATGCTTATCAAGCGCAATATATTCTTGCACACTCCCTCGGTGCTTTGATTTCCACCTATTATCTGGCCAATTACGATCATCATATTAAAAAGGCTGTGCTTTCTTCGCCTTTCTTTGGCGTTCCCATGAAACATCCGTTACGAGATGAAGTCATCATTGCAACGATGATGGCATTTGGTCAAGGTCATCGTTATGTTTTTGGCAAAGGACATTACAAACCGGCAGATTTAAACCTTAATGAACTTAGCCATTCTAAAACGCGAATGAAATGGATGAATAGAGTTAATCGAAAACGCGCTGCTATTCACTTAGGTGGCCCGACATTCCGTTGGGTACATTTGTGTTTAAATGCAATAAAAGCGCTCCCTAAAATCATTCCAAGAGTGGAAACACTCGTGCTTATTTTACAAGCGGAAAAAGAAAAAATTGTGGATAACAAAAATCTTGAAAAATTGACCGCACTTTTTCCGCATGCAGAATCCATGCTTGTACCTCAAGCAAAACATGAAATCCTTTTTGAAAAGGATAACGTGAGAAAAGCGGTGCTTGAACGCGTGAATCAATTTCTTCATTCTTAAAGTTATTTTTTAATCTGCATCAAGTTTTCATCAAATTTTATAAAAAACATCTCTTAAATCTTTACTCGTACTAAATAAGTGGTATCTTTATACTCGTTTATTTAATCGATTGCGTCACTGCCGTTATACGTGATGAATTATTTTTTGTTCATTTATCTAGGAGTTATCCTATGGAAAGTAAAATTCCAGCAGTAGAAGTCAAACTTGGCTTTAAATGGCAAGGGCTGCTGATTGCCGTCATCGTTGGTTTAGGGATTTGGTTGATCCCAACACCAGAAGGTTTATTTGCAAAAGCATGGGGAATGCTAGCACTGTTTGTGGCAACCATTGTGGCTATTATCGCTAAAGCAATGCCTATGGGTGCTGCAACGTTAGTTGCCTTAGTGATTAGTGGCTTGACTGGGCTTACGCCAATTTCGCCAAAACAAGGTGATGTCGGCATGTTATCCGGTTTTGCAAACGGCACAATTTGGTTGATTGCTATTGCTATGTTTTTATCTCGCGCGGTGATTAAAACCGGTTTAGGTAAACGTATCGCGCTGTACTTCGTTGGTCGTTTTGGTAAAAAAATGATGGGTGTGGCTTATGGTATGGCGTTGGCTGATGTTGTTATCGGTCCGGGTATTCCTTCGGCTTCTGCGCGTGGGGGCGGTATTATGTACCCAATTATGCAATCTATTGCTGATGCATATGAGTCCAAACCGGGTCCAACTGCTCGTCGTGCAGGTGCTTTCTTAGCGATTGCTGTCTCTCAAATCGATACCATTATTTGTACCATGTTCTTAACCGCCATGGCAGGTAACCCGTTAATTGCAGAACTCGCGAAAAGCCAAGGTGTGGAAATCACTTGGATGACATGGTTCTTAGGGGCGATCGTACCGGGTATTGTGAGCTTGATCGTCTTGCCTTATTTCGTGTATTTAATTTATCCGCCAGAATTAAAAGATACGCCTAAAATGGCAGAAATGGCACGTGAAGAATTAAAAAGCATGGGCCCAATGAGCAAAGCGGAATGGATTCTTGCCCTAGACTTTATCCTTCTTTTATTCCTTTGGACGGTGGGTGATTTAGTCTTCCATATCCCTGCAACAATTTCAGCGTTTATCGGTTTAGTGATTTTATTATTAACCAATATTATGAGCTGGAAAAATATCGTAGCAGAAACCACCGCATGGGATACGATGTTCTGGTTTGCAGTATTGGTGATGATGGCAAATGCACTCAATAAATACGGTGCAATCACTTGGATTTCTACCCACATTTCTTCATCCGTGGGTGGTTTCAGCTGGCCAATTGCCTTTACTATTTTAGTATTGGTGTATTTCTATACCCGCTATTTCTTTGCTTCAGCCATGGCGCATATTTCCGCAATGTATCTCGCTTTCGTGGCTGCGGCTATTGCTGTGGGTACACCACCAATCATTGCTGCAATTGGTTTAGGTTACACCTCAACATTATCCATGAGTTTAACACAATACGCCGGTGGTCCTGGCCCTGCTTTATACGGTTCAGGTTATAACTCAACCGGTCAATGGTGGGGCGTGAGCTTTGTTGCATCTATTCTTTCATTAGCTATTTGGTTTGGTGTGGGTGGATTATGGATGAAACTACTTGGCTGGTGGTAATCCTTATTAATTCATAAATAATCCCTAAAAAACGACCGCACTTTGATTTGTATCTCAAAAGTGCGGTCATTTTTATCTGTATTTTGAATTAATCATCCCAGTCATCATCCCAATCACGGTGTTTTCTGTGGTGATGATGGTGTTTTTTATGTTTTTTATGATGGCGATATTCTCTGTCATCGTAGCCTCCGCCTTTATTCACTTGACTACCTATTACACCACCTAATGCCGCGCCGCCGAGTGTTGTGGCAATATCACCACCTAATAAACCACCGGCTACACCGCCGATTGCTGCACCTGTTGCAGTATGACGTTGTTGTCTGTCCATTTCACAAGCGGTTAAGCTTCCTGCTAATGCAACAATCACTAACCCTTTCATCAATTTAGATTTCATAAATCTACTCCTCTATTTTTGTCGGGATTGCTTGCCTAAGCACTTATGCAATCCGGCGTGTAAAAGCATTCCTTTTACGATTGCTTTGACTATTTGGAAAATTAGTTAGTTCAAATGGCTTGTTCAATTGGTTTAAGAATGAGCAATTTTTGGTATGATTGTTGGTAAATAGTATTAAATTGGAGAGTAATAATGATATTAAAACTGATAAAATTTTATTTATTAATAGTTCCTTGTATTTTTTTGCTATTACTATCGATAAATTTGTTACTTGATTTTTTAGCCAATGGTGAGTTTTCTATAAAGGTTGTTTTTTCTTCAAAGGCTGAGATATTGTTATCATTATTGATTCCCATACCAGCAATTTTAGGTAGTTATCTTCTTACAGGAAGAAAATAAGGATATTTAATGAAATTTATTCTGGAAGTATTTAAATTATCTATTGTTGTTTTATCTGGTGTTATTATTTTATATATAACCGAGTGGGTTTGGTATGGGCATGTAGAAAATTTTGTAGATTTTCTAGAAGATGTTTATCCTTATGCTTTTGTTATTGCAGTATTTGCAATTTTAGGAGTTATGGCAACAAGCCAAGGTGTTGGAATTGAAGAAGTAGTATCAAGTGGTATTGGACTAGCGTTCATTGTATTCCCTAAAGTATTTACAGTTATGGGAACTTGGGGAACAATATTAGGATGTTTATTCTTTGCTTGTTTAGTATTTGCAGGATTAACTTCATGTGTATCTTTAGTTGAAGCTGTATCATCAGCAATAATAGATAAAACTGGGTGGGAACGTAAAAAAGTAGTTTCATATATTTCAATAATAGGAGCTTTATTAAGTGCAACATTTGCAACAGGTGCAGGATTATATATATTAGATATAATGGATAACTTTATAAATTGTTATGGAATAGTAGTTGTTGGATTATTAGAAGTAATTGTAATTGGATGGATTGTTAAACCAGCTACTATAAGAAATCACACAAATAAAACTTCATATTTTAAAATAGGAAAATGGTGGGATTTTGTAGTTAAATTTATAACACCAACTATGTTATTAATAATGTTAATTAGTAATTTCGTAGCTGAATTAAAAGCACCATATGGTGATTATAATCTTCCAGAATTATTTGCATATGGATGGTCAGTTGTTGGATTAGGTATTATAGGAGCACTATTATTCTCAAAAGCACCATGGAAGAATAAAGAGATTGAAAACTTTAATGATGAAGAGGAGGTAGCTTAATTATGACAGCAACAGCAATAACGTATTTTGCAATAGGTGCGACAGTACTATGGGGTGGATTAATTACTACTTTAATAATCTCAACAAAAAACGAAAAATAATTGTTTATTAATTCCAATTTAATAATGTACATTTAGCAAAAAGTGGAGTCATAAAATTATGATTCCACTTTTTTTATTTTAGTTTTAGTAAATGTTCACTATAAGACAGTTTTCGTCATAGTGTATACTATGAATTTAATGAGAAGGTGAATTTTTATGTGTGGAATAGTTGGTATGGTAGACTTTCATAAAAATATAAAAAATGAAGAAAAGACACTTACTAAAATGATTAAAACATTAGAGAGACGAGGTCCTGATAGTGAGGGAGAATATTATTCTGATAATGTTTTGCTAGGTCATAGAAGATTGATAGTTGTAGATCCAGCGGGTGGAAGACAACCTATGATTAAAGTAGTGGGTGGAAAGAAATACATTATTGTTTATAATGGAGAACTTTATAATACAGAAGATTTAAGAAAAGAACTATTAGAGGAAAACTACACATTTGAAGCATATTGCGATACTGAAGTGTTATTAACGGCATATATTGCTTGGGGAATAAATGTTGTTAATAAATTAAATGGAATATTTGCATTTGCTATTTATGATGAAGATAAAAAACAAGTCTTTTTAGCAAGAGATCCTATGGGAGTTAAACCATTATTTTATTCTAAAAAGGGTAGCAAACTAATTTTTGGTTCAGAAATTAAGACAATACTTGCACATCCAGAGGTAAGAGCAGAAATTGATAGAGATGGATTAACAGAACTTTTCGCATTAGGGCCAGCAGTAGCTCCAGGAAGTGCTGTATATAAAGGGATAAATGAAATAGCTCCAGCAAACTGTATGTTACTAACAAAGGATAGTATGAAGATATGGGAGTATTGGAAAGTTGAAGCTAAGGAGTTAAATGAAACAATTGATGAATCAGTAAGTCATGTTAGAGAATTATTAATTGATGCTATTAAAAGGCAATTAGTAGGGGATGTTCCAGTATGTACATTTTTATCTGGAGGATTAGATTCATCAGCAATATCAGCAATAGCAGCAGCTGACTTTAAAGAAAAAGGAAAAAGGTTAACAACTTATTCAATAGATTATGAAGGTAATGATAAGTATTTTAAATCATCATTATTCCAACCCACTTCAGATCAATATTTTGCAGAAAAAATGGCTAAATTTATAGATAGTGATCATAGAACTGTTTTATTAAAACAAGAAGATTTAGCTTATTCATTAAGAGAAGCTACTTTAAGTAGAGATTTACCAGGTATGGCAGATGTAGATTCTTCATTATTACTATTTTGCAAGGAAATTAGAAAAGATTTTGTTGTTGGGCTATCAGGAGAGTGTGCAGATGAATTATTTGCAGGCTATCCATGGTTTACTCATGAAGAAATGATAAATGCTAATACTTTTCCATGGTCAAGATCTGTTGGTGAAAGAAAGACAATTTTAAATGATAATTTGAAAAATATAAAGATTGAAGAGCTTACTAATGAAGAATATTTGAAAACATTAAAAGAAGTACCTCATTTAGATAATGAAGATAAAAAAACTTATAGAATGAGAGAATTATTTTATTTAAATTTAAAGTGGTTCATGGTTAATTTGTTAAATAGAAAAGATAGGTCAAGTATGTATAATAGTTTGGAAGTTAGAGTGCCTTTTGCAGATTATAGAATTGTTGATTATGCTTTTAATTTGCCTGTAGATGTAAAACTTTTAGAAGGAAGAGAAAAAGGATTATTGAGGAAAGCTTTGGTGGGGATACTTCCAGAGGAGATAGTATATAGAAAAAAGAGTCCATATCCTAAGACTCACAATCCTATATATACTAATATTGTTTGTAGTATGATGAATGAAATATTAGATGATAAAACTTCACCTATACTTCAAATAATAAATAAAGATAAGATTAAGGAAATAGTAGATACAAAAGGAGTAGCATATAAGACTCCTTGGTTTGGACAACTTATGACTGGGCCACAAATGATAGCATATTTAATTCAAGTTGATACTTGGTTAAGAGAATATAATGTTAATA
>ENA-OPAC01001021-OPAC01001021.1-human-gut-metagenome-genome-assembly--contig:-NODE-1021-length-14309-cov-2.406272_pt1 | contig 14309 bp, 9 predicted proteins | sample MGYA00241052_ERZ501420 | MGnify/ENA primary metagenome ERZ501420 (study PRJEB25962, sample SAMEA2042513) | human gut metagenome | biome: human gut; feature: human-associated habitat; material: faeces... | reverse complement strand
CGCCGCGACTAAAATCACAAATATGCCTTATTGGGAGCAATGGCTTCGTCTGTAGTTTGTCTAATGAATTAAATAGTAATTAGCTTAATGCTGCAGTTACAAGAGCCATTTTGTAAACTTCCTGAGCGTTACATCCACGGCTTAAATCGTTGATCGGTGCATTAAGTCCCTGAAGAACTGGTCCGATTGCTTCGTATTCACCAAGACGTGCAGCAATCTTGTATCCGATGTTACCAGCACTGATTTCTGGGAAGATGAAAGTATTAGCCTGTCCGGCAACTGTAGAACCTGCACATTTTACTTTTGCAACTTCTGGTGCTACGGCAGCGTCAAACTGAAGTTCTCCATCGATATCTAAATCTGGAGCCATCTCTTTTACTTTCTTTGTAGCGTTGGCCATTAATGTAACCATCTCGCCTTTTCCTGAACCATATGTAGAGTAAGATAACATTGCTACCTTTGGATCAATGCCAAAGATTTTTGCTGTCTTAGCTGTCTCGATAGCGATTTCTGCTAACTCGTCTTCATTTGGAGCGATGTTGATCGCACAGTCACCCATTGCTAACTTCTTATCACCTTTTACCATGATGAAGCAGGAGCTTACGATCTTGTTGCCTGGTTTTGTCTTAATTAACTGTAATGCAGGACGTACAGTATCCGCTGTAGAATATGTAGCACCACCTAATAATCCATCAGCATATCCCATTTGAACTAACATAGTTCCAAAATAGTTTGTGCTCTTCAATGCTGTACGAACTTTTTCTTCGTCCATTTTACCACGACGTAACTCAACCATTTTACGAACCATTTCATCCATATGTTCAAAGTTATTTGGATCGATTTGTTCGATTCCTTCAACATTTAAACCATTCTTTTGTGCACAACCAGCAATTTCCTCTGGAGTTCCTAACAATACTGGGCAAACAACATCATTATTTTTCAAATCAATAGCTGCCTTTTGTACACGTGGATCCCAACCTTCGGTAAATACGATTCGTACTCCCTTTCCTTGGACCTTTTTTTCTAATTCATCAATAATCATAACTTTAACTACCTCTTTTCTATCAAAGTATAGTCCAAAAATGCTTTATTTACCACAAAAACAATGTGAACTTTTTCTCATAGTTTATCCATAAAATGTGTATATGATAAATAACATATTGTTCATATAATGTATACATTATGTATAAATTGTAATTATTTTACATACAGATGTAAAATAATGTAAATTTTGCTTGCATTTTTCATTGTAAAGTTTTACACTAGTGACATCACAAGAAGGGATAGGTGCAAATTATGTAAACAAGTCACTATTTAAAGAAGGCCGGTGCCGTATGTATGGCAGCTGCAATGATGACTGGTTGTGCTAGTGGATCATCTGGTGCAAATGGTAAAACGTTGACAGTGGGCTTAAACACAGGTTTCAATGGAATTTTCTCTCCATTGTATTATCAAACTGTATATGATGATTACGTTATTGAAATGGTTTATCAAAGTATGTTGAGCTATGATCGTGATAATCAATTACAACCAGAACTTGCTACTGAACAACCAACTATTAGTGAGGATGGATCAACATTAACATTCAAATTGAAAAAGGGAGTTAAATTTTCTGATGGATCTAAATTGGATGCAGATGATGTTGTATTGACATTTACAGCTATGGCTGATCCAAGCTATACTGGTCGTTTCTCAACATATGTTGATTACTTAGAAGGTTATAAAGAATATCATGATGGAGATGCCGAAACTCTAAGTGGTGTTGAAAAAATTGATGATTACACAGTTGCTTTCCACTTGGCAACACCAAGAATCGATGCAATCAGCCAAGTTGGTACATTCCCAATCATCTCTAATTCACAATTCAAGAAATACAAAAAAGGTGATACAAAGATGTTTGAAGACAAGGCTAGTGAACCAATTGGTACTGGACCATATGTATTGAAAAACTTCCAAAAAGATTCAGCTGCCACATTTGTTAAGAATGATAAATTTAAAGCTAAAGATGGAGAATATCAAATTGATAACGTTGTAATGAAGATTTGTGATACTTCAACAGAACTTCAAGAACTTCAAAAAGGAACTGTTGATTTATTACCACAAGCTGATAATGCCGACAAAGTTGGTACAGCTAGTTTAGATAAGAACTTAACTTACAACAACTACGCATCAAGCTCAATGCAATACTTTATTTACAACTGTGAAGCTGGAGCCACTGCAGATCCTGCTGTACGTCAAGCATTAACTTATGCGATTGACCGTCAATCATTTGTTGATAGCTACTACTCATTCTCTAAAGGAAGTAAGGATGTTAAGAAAACTCAACCTGGTTTCGTTCCAGTATTAATGGCTAACCCAATTTCATCACAATTAGGTGATATCGTTACTGGTAAAGAAAAAGATGACAACATGACTTACTATGATTATGATATCGAAAAAGCTAAACAAATCTTAGATGATGCTGGATGGACTGTAGGTAGTGATGGAAAACGTGAAAAAGATGGACAAAAATTAACTGTTCGTATGGTTTCTACAAAAGGTAAAGATCAATTAGATACAATGCTTCCAATGCTAGAAAAAGCTTGGGGCGAAGAACTTGGCGTTGATTTCAAAACAAACTTAAGTGAATTCAACACAATGGTTGCGACTGTTCAAGGTGATGATACAGTTAACGATTGGGAAGTATCTTACATGGGATGGCAATTTGGTTCAGGTGATGACACTGGTATCAACTTATTATGCCAAACTGGTCAAACAGATAATACAGCTCGTTTATCAGATCCTGATTTAGATGCATTATTAGATACTGCATTACACACAACTGATCAAGCTGCAAGTACTGCTGCTTATAAAGAAGTTTACGAAAAAGTTTCTGCTTTATGTCCATATGTAGCAATCAATGGTTTAAGTTACTATGATCTATACAACAAAAAGATCAAAAACTTAGATACAGCTGCATTGTATGACTTCGTTAAAGCGTTAGACAAAGCTACAATCGAATAACAATTAAAGAGATCTGTTGACAGATCTCTTTTTAATACATATAATTCAACTACATACAGAGTAAAAATATGTGCGTTAAGTGTCTTTAACACGGGGAGTTGGTTAAGGAACGAAAAATTATTCTTGCGGTACATATTTTGCATCCCGCTGTTGTGATCGAAAAAATTAAAGACTTTCTTTTTTTGTATCGCAATATGGAAAAAGGAGGTCTTTTTATATATGAATCAATACTTTGTAATGTTAAAAGAAAATGCACGCTCATTAAAAAACGTGCGTGTTATCGTAGGTGTGGCATTATTTTTTGCCCTAAATGTTATTCTTAACTTATTTGGATCCATCCAAATCACAAACCAGTTAAAACTAGGCTTTGCTTCCATTGCGACAGCTGCCAGCTGCTTACTTTATGGACCTGTTCCAAACTTAGTGCTTGCACCATTACTAGATTTAGTCAATTACATGGTCAAACCTGTGGGTGCATATTATCCAATCTTTATGATTTCAACTATGGCAAGCGCATGTATTTTTTCAGCTTACTTCTATAACTGCGAAAGAATCACTTGGGTTCGCGTCATCTTATGTCGAATAACATATGATGTCGTTGTCAGTTTATTTCTAAACACACTATTTACATCTATGTTGTGGGGAACTCCATTCTTAGTTATTGCGAGTCCGAAATTAATCAAAAACTTAATTTCATTACCATTCCAAGTCGTTATTTTATATTTAGTAATGAAAACATGTATTCAATTAAAGCCAAAGGTGAACCGTTAATAGGTCCACCTTTTTTACTGCAATTTAAACATGTCTTTTTTAGCTCCACAAACTGGACATACATAATCATCTGGTTCACTTTCAAAATCATCACCATCATATACATATCCACAAACACTGCATACCCACTTTTCTTCTTTTCTGTATGTAGGTGCTTTTGCCGGTGCGCTTTGTTTTAATACATTATGATAATACGCATAGGTCATTGGTTTACCAGAATCACCTTTCTTGGCATCAACGACTTTTGCCAAGAATACAAAGTGTGTTCCTGCATCCATCTGACTTTGTACTTCACACATCATGTATCCTAACGCATCATCTACAACAGGCAATTCTCTAAACAAATGATGATTCAACTTCGCCCACTTATCTTTATCTTTTCCTGTTTGAAAACCTAAATCCGTAATTACTTGTGAATCTATTGTTTCAGGCAAGATTGATAAAGAAAAACACTTATTTTTTTCAATCAATGAACAAGTATAATTATCCTTGTTCATACTCAAGGCAATTAGCGGTCCTATCGTAGAAACCTGAAATACAGTATTCACAATACATCCGCATTCGCGCATGCCGTCTTTTACACCCACGGCATACATACCATAAGAAAGATCATACAAAACTGTGTTGTCCATAAGAACACCTCCCTTGTTACTTCTATTGTAGCAAGTTTAGTGGTTATATGCTATATAACTATCCTTCTTTTTCAACACACTTCTGTAATTTACTCATCGTCTGCTTCAAGCTTTTCATTTCTTCTACAGACACATCATTAAATAATGTTTTATTGATTTTACCAATCTCTTCATCAATAATCTTTAAAATAGGTTTACACTCGCCTGTGAGTTGTAAATGGTGTATTCGACTATCTTTTTCATCTATGCAAGTACAAATAAGTCCCTTTTTTTCCAACGAATCAACACTTCTAGAAATCAGAGTCTTTGAAACGCCTAACACCACTTTTAATTCCGTACTTGTTGTAATAGTTGAATTATTCTTTAAAACAATCAAGATAGATATTTCATTTGGTGAAAAATTAAATTCTTGAAAACTATCTTTTATTTTTTTTGCATAATAATCCCTCATTTGATTCGATACACGCAAAAAATCCTCTATTGTAAACATATTATCGCTCCAGTCTCAACAGAACAATTGTAAGTGCTAAAATAGGGTGTGTCAAACATTGCCCCATTTTTCTAATACTTCTCCTACATAATATAGAGAACCACATAATAAACTGTCTTCTTTTGTATCTAAAAGTCTTGAGATCAACTCATCCACTGTAATAATAGGATACCCTAATTCTTCTAATGGATATAAACGAGCACTCGATATTTCTACTAATGTAATGTCTTTACTAATGGATTGAAGTAATTCAATCATATGCGGTGCATCCTTCTCTTTTAATACCGAAAAATAAATCTTTCCTGTAAAATCCTTCAAAGATTGTATCAACGCTGTTATTCCATGTACGTTGTGTGCTCCATCTAATAAAACCAATGGATCTTTTCTAAGAACCATATATCTGCCTGCCCATTGAAAATGATCAATTACCTGTTGAATTTCATTTTCTTCGAGCCAAATCCCCAGTACATTCAACGTTTCTAATGCTAGAGATAAATTTTTAGCCTGATATAATGGTGGATTCAAATGAAATGTCATACCATTCCATCTCAATACATCAGTTTCTTGACAATCAATAAAACATAGTGGTGTTTTCATATAATCTGCAACAAGCTCCATTACTTTTTGGCATTCCGGTTTATCTTCGGTTGTCAAAGCAGGAACATTTGGCTTAAATACGCCTGATTTTTCATAAGCGATTTGTTCAAATGTATCCCCTAAATATTCCGTATGATCAAGTCCTACATTAGTAATTAAGCAGGCTTTATAATCCAAAGCTGTTGTCGCATCCAAACGACCACCCATCCCAGCTTCAATAATGCAGTAATCAACTTGTTGTTCAATAAAATAGGCCATTGACATCCATAGATCCATTTCAAACATTGTCATCTTATGTAATAAGAATAACTCTTCATATTGATCATAGATTCTTTCCCAATCAGCTAAAGTAATACATGTATCATTCACGCGTATTCTTTCTGTATGATGAATCAAATGTGGAGATGTAAAAACCCCTACTTTATATCCTTTTTTCATCAACAAATCTCTTAGCCAAATTGAAGTACTTCCCTTTCCGTTTGTACCAGCTACCTGAATCTTTTTTAAGGCTGTATGATTTGGCATTGCATCCGTTAGCCATTGTCTGAATTCTAATAGGTCATGGTTTTTTCCACGACAATTTTCCATTTTATTAATTTTCTCTTGTACATTCATGGTATTATTATATCACTAAAGAAAGAAGTGAATCACATGATTATGCATAATGACTGGGATCAACTGTTTGATCAAGAAATACAAAAAGATTATTTACTAAATTTACGCTATTTTTTAGCTAAGGAATATAAGACAAAAAATATTTATCCTGCAAAAGAAAATATTTTTGCAGCCTTTAAAACAACTTCTTTAAAAGATACAAAAGTTGTTATTTTAGGACAAGATCCATATCATGGTCCAGGACAAGCTCAAGGTTACTCATTCAGTGTACCAAGCAACTTTCCTTTACCTCCATCTTTACAAAACATGTATAAAGAACTAGAAAATGAGTATCAAGCTCCTGTACACCGCACGGGTGATTTGACCGACTGGGCTAAACAAGGAGTACTATTAATGAATACTATCCTTACAGTTGAAGAGCATAAGCCTTTATCTCATCAAGATAAAGGATGGCAGAATTTCACAAACGAGGCTTTGCGATGGATCAACGAAAAGGATGGTCCTGTTGTATTTTTATTATGGGGATCCAAGGCTATTCAATCTAAGAAATTACTGACAAATCCAAAACATTTAATTCTTACAAGTCCGCATCCAAGTCCTTTAAGTGCTTATCGAGGTTTCTTTGGAAACAATCATTTTAAGCTTGCGAATGAATATCTAATTAAAAACAATGAAACGCCTATCCAATGGATATAGGCGTTTTTTTTACATCGAATCTAAAGCTATCGTAATATTCCTCAATCATATTTTCTTGATATCCAACTCTGTTTTTATTTTCATTAATACATTTTCCAATTCGAATCAATGTCTCATCTTTTAAAGCATCCAACATATGCATTCTTTGATCTGCTGCCTGCTCTTTTGATTTTGAAATTTCGTAATGCCTTACATCATAACACCAAAGTTTTATACTAGGATATCTTTGTTTAATCTTATCGGCTATCAATAATCCTTCTGGATCCATATCTCCACTGTAATAAGTCTCAACATTCGAACTCACCAATATGTCTAAAAGAAGATAAGCTGAATAATTCAATTGTCCATTCGTACATACTAAGCCAATCTTTTCGATTTTTTCTTTCTTTATCATTTTCAGCAAAGCTTGAAATACAGCTGGATTTTCTACAACATAAACTCTATCACAATATACAATAGAGCGAATATGTAATAAATTATCCATATTCACATTTAAAGCTTCGTACGAATCATAAAATCCTGTCCAACCTAAATGTGGTTGATAGTTTTCATTCAACGCTTGAAGTCTTGCGATACTACAATAATTGCTAATGCCATCTTGGTAGAGTCCTGCACGATATAGAATTTCATTTTGTTCTAAATTTGTTTTAGGAAAATCTACTTTTAGAAAATAAACAATTCCATGCATCAATAAATAATAGGGAAAAGTATTCTTATCAAAAGCATGTGGATTTTTTGTATGTAAGCTAGCAAAAATAGATATATTTTCTTTCTTATCTTGCCACATTGGCAATTGGTTTAAAGCCTTCATCACTACGTCTACCGTATTTATACATTTTTGTTCATTTTCTTTTGAAGCTTGCACAATACGAACATAGACAGAATCATGGTCGGTATATATATGATGAATCCACTGTTGGCTTTTTCCTTCTTGTTCTAAAAGATGTTTAAATATATTTTGAATTCGCATCTGTTCTTGTTCTTGTCGATTTTTATTTGTCAAAATATCATGATTAAAGTACATTTTTAACACTTCGTTAAAATCACAATTCTCATATTTGGTATTTGATATTGCCTTTTGAAGTTGTTGAAAAGTAATATGTGCACAATCAACACCATAATAATCTTTTCCCATTAAGCCACTCATACATTCACGATTTGAGTCATTTAATATTAGATCAATACTTCCTTTGCAAGTGCCATATTTTTCATATTGCTTTTTCCACAGTTGCATAAATTCAGAAAATTCATTGTCATATAAATATTGGCAAAATTCTTCATTCATCATGCACCGACCAACCTTTTAACATGACCATCCCATTCATATCGTATTGTAGTTACATATTTAGCATCATTTTGACGATATAATTCATAAATTGCTAGGGCATCTACATTTGGATAATCTCCCCATAATACTTGAGAATTCATAATATAATCAAAACCAAATTTTTTGATTAATCCAAACATGGAATCAATGTTTTTAGAATCCACTCCCGCAAATGCTTCATCTAAGGCGATAATTAAAGGTGCATCATCACTGGCATAGGCGAATTTTGCGGCTACCGCTGAAAACAAAGGAACATACATGGCCATGGCCTTTTCACCACCACTAAACACATAAAAACGATTGTTCGTCAGCTCTTTACGTTTTTCACTTCCAATTTCATACATAATTGTAAAATCAAACCATGAACGATAATCTAATAGATCTTTCATTGCTTGATGGAAACTCAAATTCGAATTTGGATCTTCTGCATTTCTTCTAGCACATTTAATTTTTGAACGGAAATGATTGGATAAGGCTTGAAAATCTGATTCTTTTAACAACTGCAAATCTTTTTCTAATAAGCGAACTAATGATTCTGAACTGAGTTCATCTTCATTTTCTACTTTTTTTGATTTCCATTGCAATCCAAGTTTTAAAGTGCTGCTAGTATTCATTTCTTTCATATACTTATTCATAGTTTCAATCCATCGTTTACTGCTTCGAATATGAACACGTATTTTACTCGAAATCGTATTCACTAGTACATCTTCAATTAAATGTCGATCTTGACTGCTTACCAATTCAGATTGTTTTTCAATATCTATCTCAAGTTGTTTTAATAACATTGTGAAATCAATTTGTTTTCCTTTATATCGAGCTTTAATATCCAAACGTGCCATTGTATCTTCTTGATCATTAAATAATGTAATGAAATGAAGATTATAATCTTGCAAGAAACCTCGGTTCATAAAAAATACAGTTTGAAGATCATTTCCCAAAGTATCTTTGTTTTTTAGATTTGGATATAAATTTACAATATGTTTATGAATGGACACAGGATTCTTTTCTTCAATAGAAACATATCCTAAATCTAATTCCGATTCATAATACTTTTTATAACTTTCTGTCTTTGTACTTTGTATTTCAATTAAAGATGTATTTTCTAAGATATCCTTTTCACATTGTTCTTTAATATTTTGCCATCTTCCATCTTCTTGATATAGATTTGAAACAACTTTTGGAATTTCATCCAAACGATTCATAATCTTTGACATTCGTTCCTTAATTTTTTCATATCCCATCTCATTCAATTGTGCTTCTTTTACTGAAATCAATTGTTGCAGCTTATGAAGTTGAAACTCCAATTGTTTCTTCTCATAACGAATAGAGTCTAAATCTATTCTCAAATCTTCCAATTGTGATTCTAGAGATATAAATAAATCTATATTCACAATATACTTTTCATGTATAGATTCCATTTGAACAAGTTCATCTTTATATTCAATAAACAAATCTTTTCTTAATCTAAAGACATCTTCTGTGTTAGAAATCCCTAATTTCTCAGAAATATTCGTTATTTCTTTATTCAAATTTTGAATACATATTTGGTATTGATTTCTTTGTTCAATATACTTTTTAATTTGTTCGATAGAATGCTCTTGCTTTAAAAGCATTCGATTTACATCCAATAAACTTGAATCTAAATCTGCTTTTTTAGGATATCCAGCATATTCTTTTTCCAAAGTTTTTACTTTATCCTGTGCAATTTTCAAATTACTCTCTAATTCTTGAATGCCTTCCTTTTTTATATTTATATCTTCTTTCAGTTTTTCTAGTTGGCTTTTTCGATACGCTTCTCTAGAGGCTTTCCCAATAAAAATAGATTTTCTTGTTTGACTAATTACACTACAAATATTTCCTATTTCAAAACCATTGTCAAAGAATTTTACAGAACCTTCATCCAATCCAAAAGTATCACATAAAGAAATATAATCAATTTTAGAATGTAGAATACAAACTTCTAGTTCTTCTATTTTATTATGTGTAAACAAGAAAGATTCTTTCATACCCTTGGGTAGATTTAAAATTTCTTCTTGATACATATCAGGAACAATCAAAGCTGTCATTAAACCACTGCTTAACAATTGTTCTTCTATCGCATTTTTTTCATCTTGATTTAAAGAATCATCAAAATCCAATAAAGTATACATAGGGATGAATGGAATTTTCTTTTCCTCTAGGTATTGTCTTGCCTCTTCTTGTTCTTTGGCAATATCTGGTTGAGGATCTTTTAAACAATTCCAATATTCATATTGTTCTTGAATCTTTTGCAGTTCCTTCGTTAATTGTTTAATTTCAATAGATAATTTTGAAATCGTCTCCGTTTGATTTTTTAAATACCAAATATAACGATTGTGAATATCTTGATCAATTTCATAATATCTTTCTGTATTTCCATAATCCGATATGATTTCAAAAAACTTTTTCATTGTCGATGCATCCATTTTTAAAATTTGATTGGATTCATTCCAAGCTAAAAATTTTTCATGATATTCTTCTTTCAGCAATCGAAATTGTTCTTGATATGCCTTTAATTCAGTTTCAATTTGTTCTAAGAGACTTTGTTCTTTTTCATAATCATCTTGTACATGATTTAATAATACTTTTTGATTATCGATTTTTTGAAACAAAGCCAACCCTTGATTTAATACATTCAATTCTTTTTCAATTTTTGATTTTGTGTAATTAAAATCATAAGTATGATTTAGATTCATTAAGAAATCTTGTTTTAAAGCTATATGCTCATCAAACTGCATATTTTCATTCAATTGGTCTAATTGTTTGAAGTTTTTATGAATCTCATATTCTAAAGAATCATTATAATCTTTTTGTTTATCATGCTTTAATTTACATGTAACATAAGCATTATCTTTATTTGATTCTTGTTGCACCTTGTTCTTTAGAGCTTTTTCTTGTTGTGTCAAATCTTCTTTATACCGTTGTACATCACTGGCTAATTGAAGCAGATCTTGTTTGGCCAAACCACTATATTCTTCTTCAAGTACGGATTTTTCGACATGTATATCGTCTAACTGTTTTTTGATTTCAAGAATCATTTCACTTGCGTGATTCTTTTGCTCATAAAAACCTTTCTGTTTCTTCGTTAATTCATCCAATTTATTTTTTTGTTCTATATACTGTAAACTTTTCTTATCTAATAAAGCATAATTATATTGTTCATATACATTTTGAATTGATTTAGCTGCCTGTTGACTTTGTTTTAATACTTCTAAACGATTTTGGACTTCATCCATATTGGATAATGCTTCTGTTAAAGGACGTAAATCATCTTCACTTAAAGGTTGTAAAGATTCTGACAACAATTCATTGATTATTGTTGGCTTTAATGAGTTGCTTAATTTTGGAGAACGTAATTTAACTAACAAGTTGATACTTTCTTTATAATCATCTAGTGTTGGAAATTGAAAAAGAGCTTGATTCACTCGAGCCATATATTCTCGTTGTGTTTCAATAAATTGATGTTGAATTCGATTTTTTAAGCTTTGTTTCGATATTGCCAAATTATGCTCCATTAGCTGAATATCTTTACCAATTCGTTGATTATCTTCGATCACAAAATACCAAGTATCTAAAGGCTTGTTCTTTCGTGCTCTCATTCCCATTCCAATTGTTTTATAAATATCGGAATCTTCTCTTTTGAATTCTAAATATAAATATGCAATTCGTTCATCTCGAGTTGAATTTTCATCAATTAAATAGGTTTCCATCTTTCGAGCTTTGGTACCAAACGCATCTAAACGTTCACTATTCTTATTTCCATCTAATAAGATAGGAATAAAGCTTTGCATCGTAACCGATTTTCCACTTCCATTGCTTCCTCTTAAGAGAATATGACCATTTTTAAAATAAAATTCTTCATTTGTATAATACCAAAAATCAATCAGGCCCATACGGTGCATATGCCATTTACTTGTTAACATTTCTTTTCACCTCAACATCAAATCCACCACCAATTTTTCCACAAATTGGATTGATTTTAATTCTATTTTCTTCTTCATCTACAAATCCATAATTTTTCATTGTATCTAACACGTTTTCACTCACTAAAGATTCACCCATATCTTGATATTTTTTAGGAAGAAACGCTATATTATTTTTGATCCATTTGCGCATCCATTTTAATAAAAGTTCCTTTTCTATATAGGTAATTTCTTCTTCATTTACTTTTAACATTCCATTCTTTATTTTTTTAGTAATTTGCTGCATACAAACTAAAACTAAATCTGAAATTGTATTTCGACTTGGAAAGATTGTTCCTACATTACAATCTTCATCCAGGACAATATAGCTACTTGAAGCATGTAAATGTAGATCGCATGGCATAATACTTTGAAAATCCTTTTCGATTTGACGATAATAATGTCGAACATACACAAAATCCTCATCATTTTTATCTGTTCTATAGATGCCTGGTGACAACAACAATCGTCTATACACTCTTTGTCTTCTTACGACGCCTCGATCTTCTTCCATAGAAAACCACTCTGATTTTTTTATATCTTCCAATGAATGAATGTCCATTATATCATGGGCAAAATTACGGATTACATATCGAGAATATCCTGTGTTTTCATATAAAGCTTCGGTATCCTTGTTCTTAATAAAGCCTTCTTCACTACCATCATCAAGTTCAATTATGTGGATAGATAGACAGTATTTTAATACACGTACTAATTGTCTTCGTGTATTAAAGTGTGTCCAATCAATCACTCCTTCTTGAAATTGCATTTGAATATATTCTGTTAATGAAGATAATACAAATTGTTCTTCGCGTTCTTTTGATTCCAAAAACAACAATACAAAACAAAACATCTGATATTCTTGAACGGATTGAAATTCTTGGATTCCCATCCATTCTTCAACATATCCTGGTATTTTTTCTAATTTAATTAGATACGGCGTAAGAATAATCATATAGCCAAACTTTTCTTGTACAAATTTACGGATTTCTTTTACCGAATCTCTGACTCTGTTATATAGTTCTGGATTTTCCTTTCGTAGAATCCATTTACGTTTTAATAATTCTTGTAATGCATCCATGTCGGCTACCTCTTAAAACAAATACGATAACTAGGCATCACAAAGATTCCGTCTTCGCATTTGACTTCTATTGTTTTTAAATTAGAATCATCGATATAAAAATCGCGGCCATCATCTGTTTTTGCAGTCTTACTAATATCATTCAATCCTTTAGATAACCATGATAATAATATTTTTCTAGATTCACCATCTAATGTATCTATTTTTTCAAAGTCAACCACTCCATCTTGAATATAACTCTTTAATTTTTCGTTTTGCGCTTGTTTATGTTCTAATATTTCTAATCGTTGTTGCTCTTTTTCTAAATTATAATCTTGAGCCGGTTGTCTTTTTGTCTTTACTGTAGCTACTCGAGTTCTAGGTTCTAGTGCGTAATATGTTATTTCTTCTTCATATACACCACTATCAATAGAATCTGTATTCCGATTATGAATGGCTTGCATATGTAGTGGTTTATCCACACCAAAAAACAAGGCACTCATTTTATGGGCTTGGTTTAAATCTTGGCATTTACCAAATAAATCTGAAATATGTTTGTATTCTTCGGCTCGATTGGCACCTTGATTTTGTAATTCTCCAATTTGTTGGGCATAACGCGTGATTTTACGGATGATTTCATTCGTTATATCGGACATGCGATTTACTTCGCTAATTCCATTTTTTCCCACAAACCAACTGTATATGCTGTCCCATCTTGCCATAAAATTGTCATATATGTCTTGTTTTTGGATCTTATCATCCATTCTTGGAATAGACATTTCATAATTCACAGCTTTTTCAATCAAAATAACAATGGTTTCAAATGGTATATTTTGAATATAATCCTCTAAGATCATTGCATGTTCTTGTAAGCCTTTGACAAAATTTCTTAAATAAGAAATGATCTTTTCTTTAAATAATAAGAATGACTCTGTTTTCATCATTTCCTCTGCTTTTGCACTATTTAAAGTTCGAATATAATCTTGATAATTTTGGTTTAAACGAATAAAATTTGCATTTAAATCTTTCCACCACGTATGAATTTCTTCCATACTCGCATCTTGTAAAGTTTCAATACACATAATTTGATATGTGAGTACCCATCTAACGACCCTATGCACTAAATAGACATCAATGT
>ENA-OPAC01001012-OPAC01001012.1-human-gut-metagenome-genome-assembly--contig:-NODE-1012-length-14413-cov-8.273297_pt1 | contig 14413 bp, 10 predicted proteins | sample MGYA00241052_ERZ501420 | MGnify/ENA primary metagenome ERZ501420 (study PRJEB25962, sample SAMEA2042513) | human gut metagenome | biome: human gut; feature: human-associated habitat; material: faeces... | reverse complement strand
CAATTAAGGAGAGTTACTTTTTTTGTTTCCTCCTCGTCATTTCATATTGTCTAATATTGTAAAATCTGAAAAGTTTAGCGAGATCATGCAAAAATCACTCAATGCATATTTAAATGGTATGCTTACTAATGAAGAAGTTATTGAAGAAATGTTGAATCTTGCTAAGCAGATTACAATAGCTCAAAAAGAGGGTGAGAAATTAGGACTTACTTCTGATGAATTAGCCTTCTATGATGCATTAACAAAACCACGAGCAATAAAAGACTTCTATGAAAATGAAGAATTAATTGCTATTACAAAAGAATTGACTGAAACATTACGTAAAAATAAAACAATTGATTGGCAAAAGAGAGAGTCAGCAAGAGCAAGAATGCGTATGTTAATCAAGAAACTATTAAAAAAGCATAAGTATCCACCAGAAGGAATGGAAGATGCAGTTCAGACAGTTATTAGTCAGTGTGAACTTTGGACTGATAATGTTATGGAAGTGTAACTATATTTATTAGCGATTTTCTAGAAGATAAACTGGTCCTATTACTGAATGAATATTTGTGTGAAACAGTTTTGAAATGAAGGACGATCGGTCAGAATATGACTTGGTCGTCCTTTTCATGCACTGTTTAATTTAATGCTTATGCTACTTTAAATATTCTTAATTCAAGAACTAATTGAGACAAGTTATAAAGTAATGAATTAAGTAAAAATAGGGCTATGAAGTAGTCAAAGTAGTTCAAAATCGGCTTTTACGTAAACTTTTGCTATACGTAATTTTACTATAGTAGAAGTTACACGCAAAATGGTGATTTGAACTACTTCAACTACTTGAGGACGCTAAATTTCTATCTAATGTAATAGTTGATATTTGTACAACAACAAATGAAAGACTATCTTGTGATTGTTGCTGCATTAAACTAAATAGATGGAATACTAGCACAATTATGCGAATAGATATGATTTGATGAAAAAATATGATTAAACATTTCTAAATATGAATGGTATGTAGTTGTGTGAAGTTTGAGTACAAAAGAGTATAGTTATGATTATTTTATTAACTAAAAAAAACATTTCAAAAAATGTTCTTTTTAGTTAAAAAGTATAAAAACAGACGTAAAAGAAACGAACAAGAAATTTATTCAAAATTTATAAAGTATAAAAGCTGACGAAATAAAGACGAGGCTGTTTATAAAAAATATAAATTAGTGAAAAAAATCAAAATAAAATTGTAAAAAAATGAATATATATGATTGTTGCATACGCAACTAAATAAATGCTATAATAAGGAAGAATCAGAAAGGAGGCGAGCAAGGTGATTGATTTATCGAACTTCACAGCATTTGATTTCACTGAAGGTGTGCCATATATATCAGTAACGAATAATGGAGTCACTTTTAATAAATCAGTGATTATTAAAATGAAATATCCGGCTTTCGTAAGACTTCTAATCAACGAATCAGAAAAGCAAATTGCAGTTCAAGTTTGTGGAGAAGAAGATGATAAAGCGACACAATTCTACAAAGAAAAATCAAATGGTGTTTTATCGGTCAGATGGAATTCTAAAGATCTCATCAATACAATTGTTAGATTGTGTGATTGGGATTTGAGTCAGAGTTCATATCGAGTGAATGGAGTATTAGTTCCAGAACAAAACTTGATGCTGTTTGATTTGAATGAAGCAGTCACAGTAGTATAAGCTTGCTAATGTCTGATTCCAAAAAAAAGCCCATTTAAGTTGCCGCTTAAATGAGCTTGTTAGAAATAGCAGAAACAAAGGTTGTCCACTAATCTATTAGTTCCTCTATATTTTAGTATTTGTTTCTGCTCATTTCTACACTTTTCCGGATTCGTCTGGAAATAATTTGTAGAAAGGGGGTCAGATTGCGTGAAAAAAACTAATAAAGATGATATGGTTTATACACCATACATTACATCCAAAAATGGAAAACGTATATATGCTTCTCAATATGGGAAAAAAGTATTTTGTTTTCCTCGTACCAAATCTAAGAAGACTAATAAAGATTAGTTAATTACTTAGATAAGCCATAAAGGATGTTTGGACAATCACATCCTTTCATTTTATGAAAGGAGAAAACCTTGATGAATAAAAAGATGACTAGTAAGAAGCTTGCTTCAACAGCCTCATCTGTTATGAGATCACAAAACAGCTCTAAGATTCAAAAATCTTTAGCTGGTTCTGCTTTATCTCAATTTAATTCAAAGAATGTGACTGGGAAAGAAATGGAAGCTAAGGCATCTATGGTTTTAAATAGTAGTAAATACTCTGCTACAACAAAGAGACTTGCTGCTAGTGTTCTATCACAGTCAGATAAAAGAAGATAATACAACTTACTTAGTTGTATTAAGGTTTTGACATTAAAGTCATATTATTTATAAGTGGCTTTAACTGTTAATTATGTGAGTATAGGTTATACTGAGTTTTCAGTGTAACCTTTTTTTGTTTTGCAATTAACTTACTTTTTGTCCGATAATTTAATTACGGATTTAAAACAATTGTGTTTTGATAACTAAAGGTGATTTTTCTCTCCCCTCCCCGCTCGTCATAATCTGATGAGTAGACAGAAATAGAAAATGCTATTATTTCCATGAGGTGATAATATGAGTTTTCCAAAGAATTTTTTATGGGGAGCAAGTATCAGTGCTTTTCAAGCAGAAGGTGATAAATGAGAAGATGGTAAAGGTCTAACAGTTGCTGATCTAAGATGTGAAGAAGTCATGAAAAGACTTCATACAGCAGATACAACTGTAGTATCTGACTTCTATCATCATTACCATGAAGATATTAAGCTTATGAAAGAATGTGGCTTAAAGAGTTTCCGTTTCTCTATCTCATGGGCAATAATCTTTCCTAATGGCAATGGACAAATAAACCAAAAGGAAATAGACTTCTATAACGATGCCATTAACGAATTGATTCGTAATGACATAGTACCTATTATTACTTTGCTTCATTTTGATTTACCGCAGGGTTTAATTGATCAATACAAAGGCTTTGTTTCTAGACAATGTATAGAAGACTTTGTAAATTGTGCTCGTGTATGTTTTGAAAGTTATGATGATAGAGTCTCTTGCTGGCTTACTATTGATAAACAGGATGTTATTGCAAACATTCCATTGTTTAATGGACTAATAGACATTAAGGAATCTGTGCAGGCAAATTATCATATGAATATCGTTAATGCATTAGTCAGAATGAAGCAAAGTACCCTGTAGAGAAGGCTAAGGGTAAGAGTGATAAGTATACCAAACTATAAGATGTAATGATACTGTAAGTACAATTTGATATAAGTATAGAAAGATGATATCGATGAGTATCATCTTTTTCTGTGCTTAGAAATAAAAACAGAAAGCACAATTGTGCTTCCTGTAACATATCTTATATGATTAAAATTGCTTTTAAAGAAGTAGTGAATTCTTCTCTAATATTCTGTATTTGATGAAGACACCATTGAATACCACATCCATAACATATATGTTCAAGGACGTTATAAATAACCAAAGCATCATTTCTATTTGATATTTGATTTGCCTTCTGTGCTTTAAGAATTAAGTCAATTACGACTTCTTTTAAAGCATCTATTTCATTGAATGTACCTTTATTCTCTTTTAGGTTAGATATATATAGCTGACAATATAATTCCTGCTGGAATTGAAGCATGTGTGCAATGATGAGGTCAAAGGCATCAATAATTTGTTGTACATAATCAGTACGTGTTTCTGCATTTAATTTTAGTTCATCAATTTTCTCATTAATATCATCAAAGAAGAATGACAGCAATTCTTCTTTTGAATCAATATAACGGTAGAATGTTGTTTTTGTAATAGAACAAGCAGCACAAATATCATTGACTGTAGTCTGATCATAACCATTCTCCATAAATAGTTTATAGGATGTATTAATAATTGTATTCTTTAAATCTTTATACATTTTTTATCACCTTTTACACTATAGCATAAAAACATAAAAAAAGATTGTGAATTATTAAACATTGACAATAAAGCGGTTACATTATAAAATGTTACCGAGGTAACAAAAAAGGAGAATAGGATATGAGTTATGAAAAATTATTTACACCATTTAAAATTGGAAAAATGGAAGTAAAGAACAGATTAGTTATGTCTCCAATGGGGACAAATAGTGCACTGGCTAATGGACGTAAAACAGACAATGAAATTGATTATTTCATTGAAAGAGCTAAAGGTGGAGTAGGTATGATTATCATGGGATGTCAGCCACTTAATGAAAAAATTGCTCAAGGGTCTATGGAAGGATACATGGATAGTTTTACTGTATTGCCATCTCTTACAAGTGTATGTGATGGGGTACATCGTTATGGTGCTAAGATTGTTTGTCAGTTAACACCAGGTACAGGTAGAAATGCATTTCCAGATACTTTAGGAAATCCACCAATGTCAGCATCTGAAATTCCATCAGCATTTGATCCAAACTTAATGTGTCATGCTCTTACAAAAGAAGAGATTGCTCAGATGATGAATGATTTTAAATTTGCTGCAGGTGTAGCAATGGATGCAGGTTATGATGCAATTGAAATTCATGCTCATGCAGGATATTTAATTGATCAGTTCTTATCTCCAGTATGGAATAAGAGAACAGATGAATATGGAGGAACTCCAGAGAAAAATACACGTTTCGCAAAAGATATTTATCATGCAATACGTGAAGTGGTAGGACCTGATGTACCTATTTTATTTAGAATTTCTTTAGATCATCGTTTTAATGGCGGTAGAGATTTAGAATACAGCATGAAGATTCTTAAAGAACTAGAAAAAGAAGGTATTGATGCATTTGATATCGATGCTGGATGTTATGAAACACTAGATTATATTTTCCCACCTGCATATTTAGGTGAATCATGCATGTCATATGTATGTGAAGATGCAAGAAAAGCCGTGAATGTTCCTTTAATTAATGCAGGAGCACATAATCCAGATAGTGCATTAGAATTAATTGAAAGTGGAAATGCTGATTTTGCTTCTTTTGGTAGAGCACTTATTGCTGATCCAATGATGCCTAAGAAACTAATGAAGAATCATAGTGAAGATGTAAGACCTTGTCTAAGATGTAATGAATACTGTATTGGTCGTATTTGGAATCATCATACAAAACTAGGATGTGCTGTTAATCCACAGGCTATGGAAGAAGTAAGATTTAAACTTGAAAAAACTGAAGATCCACAGAATGTTGTAGTTATTGGTGCTGGTCCTGGTGGTATGGAAGCTGCTAGAGTAGCTGCTTTAGAAGGTCATCATGTCACTTTATTTGAAAAAGAAGATCATTTAGGTGGTACTATGGGAGATATCTGTACAGCCCAGTTCAAATCTAATATTAAGAAATTAACTGAATGGTACAAAGTACAGTTAAGTAAACTTCCTGTGGATATTCATCTTAATACTACAATTACCGGTGAAGAAGATATTCTAAAAACATGTGATGCAATCATTGTTTCAAAAGGTGCAAGACCTTTTACTCCTTCAATTCCTGGTATTGATGGTAAAAATGTTGTGAATATTGTAGCAGCACATAGAGATGAATCACTTATAAAAGGTGATAAGATTGTGATCTGTGGTGGAGGAGCATCAGGTTTAGATGGTGCTATTGAAATTGCTGAAGAAATGCATAAAGATGTAACTGTTGTAGAAATGCTTCCTGAAATGGGTAAAGACGTATTCTTTATCAACAAGATTTCATTATTCAATAAATTAGCTAAAAATAATGTTAAGCTTATGACAAATACGAAAGTAACAGCTATTGATGAAACAGGATTAACTGTTGAAGAAAACGGCATTGAAAAGCATATTGAAGCAGATACAGTAATCTCAGCTTTTGGTATGAGACCTAATACAACTCTTTCAAATTTATTGAAAGAAAAGTATCCAATGAAAACTAGAGCAATTGGAGATTGTGATAAATTAGGAAAGATTGGTGAAGCTGTAAGAGAAGGTTTCTATGCAGCAAGCAGTTTAGATTAGTATTTTGTTTTCTACTAGGTAGTAGATATAGAAGTGAAATAATATAAGTGGCCGAGTGAACCACTCTGACTTAATTAAATGAGTATGCAAAAGGGAACAATCAGATTTGGTTGTTCCCTTTAGTCATTATATATACAGTGAGATATATTAATAGTTTGCGTATAGTATGTGTTTATTTACTTTTGTGAATTTCAACTGAGATTAATTCTGATTAGGTTGACCAAGTATTCCGATATGCCTGACTAACAATTCCGATAGGGTTGACCAACTAAATAATTTATACATGTATCCTAGAACGGTTAACAGCCGTTCTTTTATAATAATTAAAAATATTTTATTAACCCCTCATATAAGGCACTGTAGAACCCTAACTCAATACATTTCTTTTTGAAATAGACTACAATAGAACTATAGAAAGAAGATACATCTAGAAGGGAATATTACTCATATGAAAGAAAATCACAATAAAGATAACATACTATTTTATTTTGTATTATTCAGTTTCATTGTTTCAATAATATTAGGGCTTATAATACTTATTACAGATTTTATGAAAGGTCCAATACCTAATTATCTAAAGTACGGATTTAAGACTACAGAAGTCGCAAAAATGTATCAAAAAGAATATGTACCAGAAATACAAGAATATATTCAAACAAGTGATCTTCCAGATGTTACTATTAAGGTGGATCGTTGTTCATATGCTGAATACAATAAAGCATATGGTGTACCTGTATATCAACTAGACTTCACTTATTCAAGTCATACAGTTGATGATTATTATGAATCAGCTATTGACTCTAAACGTGGTGCAAAAGACTTATTCTATAAGATATTAGAAGTAAACGGGAATAAGAATTATTATGAGAATGAATCTAAAATATTTTGGGATGGTGAACCTTTTGAATCAGAAGGAAGAATGGTGTTATTTCAAGAAGATGATAGATTTATAATGAAATTATCTGGTGACAAGCATAATTATGAAATAGAAAATCAACAGTATTATGATAAGTTCACTATTGATGGTGAATTAGTATATGAACTAAATAAACCTGGACCAAGCACTTACACTCCATCAAAACCTAAGAAGGAATACAATAGTTATGGATCAAGTGAATCATCTAGTAGTTATGATGATGGGTATAATTCAGCAGTAGATGATGGTGATTATGATCATGATAGATACCATATTGATCCTTCTTATAGACAAGGTGTAGATGATGGATTTGATGAAACAGATGAAGATTATTAAGAGGTGATTTATATGTATGAAAGTTTAACTAAATATTTAGACGAGTTCACAGGAGCAGAATTTGGTACATGGATTATTGACAAGAAAAATGATGGAACACCAGAACATCCACTTCAGTTCCCTTTTGTAGACTATTCAATAGTTGTAGACCAGTTTATTCAGGATGTCTATTCTTTTATAGATAACCATGAAGAGATGGGATTACATAATTATATAAAAATTCTAGAAGACAATGGCATCAAATGGAGTTGGGAACCAATGGTTAAAGCAGAAGTAGATCATTTAGATGCACAATGTATTATTGCTTTAATTTTTGGTGCTATTCGTGCAGATAGATTTGGTGAGGGAACATTGCTTGCATTCTTAAAAGATGGTTTTATTACAAAATGGCTAGAAAGACTAAAAACATTGGACACAGATTAAACATTCTACAATGATTTCTTTCTCAATCTAATAATAGATAAACTTATGTAAGGATCATCTATAAGTATGAAACAAGACAATTAATTAAAAAAATACTTGAATAAGTACATTGTAAGTGCTATCATTTCACTGTATGAAAAACGTATAGGATTGTTACTATTGAATTAGGCAAGACCAGAGTAAACCTTCTTTTTAAGAGGGGTACTTTGGTCTTTTTTTGTTGGTCCTATATAGAAAAGAAAGGAAAAGGGATAATGAACAAAAAACAAGGTGTTATTGGATTAGTTGCAACTGTCATGATTGCGAATGCTGCATTTGTTGATGTGAGACCAGTCTATGCTGTAGAAAACTTAAATCTTGCTAGAGGATGTACTGTTAATGCAAGTAGTTATGAAGTAGATTCTACATCACCAAGCAAAGCAGTAGATGGTGATATGAAGACTCGCTGGGGAACTGCACAGAATAAGGCAGACAATGAATGGATTGAAATTAATCTAGGAGAAGAAAAGACAGTACGTCAGATTAATATCAATTTCGAAAGAACTGATGATGCACAGAATATTCTAGGCTATAAGATTGAACTAGAAGAAAACGGGAAATATGTAGAAGTTTATAAAAAGACTTCTAAGGCTAAACAAGCTGAAATCATTCAGTTAGATAAAGATCATCAAGCCACTAAAGTAAAGGTAACTGTACTTTCTGCAGATGGAGGTACAATCAACTGGAAGAATGTTGGAATCAATGAAATTGAAGTCTATAGTAAGATTGTAGAAAAAGCAGATGCTACGCCTAATAAAAATCATATGGCAAATGCGACAGTCACTGCATCAAGTAGTGAAGCTAATACACTTAGTCCAGATAAAGTAAAAGATGGAAGTACAGAAAAAGCGAACCGCTGGGCAAGTGATTATGAAACTCCAACTACTAATATCTGGTTAAATACTAAATTTGCTGGATTGACTCTCGTTAAGGAACTTAAGATTCATTTCTTTGAAAGAGATGTTGCACCAATGCCATCTAACGTAAAAAGCTTTGATATCAAATATAAAGGTAAAGATGGTGTAGAAAAACTTGCAAAGAGCTTTACTAATACCAAAAAGGGTGATGGTTATAATAACGAAGTTGTTGTTAAGTTCGATGAACCTATTGAAGCAAAAGAATTAAAGCTTTGTAATTTTGTTGCTGAAGCTACGTCTTGGAATAACGTAAGTATTGCGGAAATGGAAGTTTATTCTAATGAACAAACAGCACAGAAAGCAACTCTAAACTCTGTTGTCTCTTCTATTGAATCTCAGAGTAAGACAATTGAAGCAGATGTGAATACATTAGATATGCCAGCTGTACCAGCAGGATTTACTGTAAGAATCAATGGTGCAGACCTTGAACAGATCATTGGTGCTGATGGTAAGATTGTCCACCCATTAGTTGATAAGAATGTAAAGGTCTCTTATGTAGTTACAGAAACTGAAACTGGAAAAGAAAAGAAGACTGCAGATGTTGACTATGTTGTAAAAGGTATAAACGAACAGTCTGCAAATAAGAATACTAAACCTACTGTTATTCCAGAAATCCAGGAATGGCATTCAAACTCAACAGAAAAGATTTCTGTTAACGCATTAAAGACAGTGACTTATACAGATGATAAGTTAAAAGCTGTTGTAGATGAATTTGTACGTGATTATAAAGATTTCACAGGTATTAACCTTACAGTGAAAAAAGGTGCCTCTCAGGCTAATGCATTCAACTTTGAATTAAAAGCACCAGATACTCTTCTAGGTGATGAAGGATATACAATGGATATCCAGAAAGACCGTATCAATGTTGCTTCTGTTCATACAACAGGTAACATGTATGGTATGCAGACAATCCTTCAGATGTATAAAGAAGACAATGAAGGCTATAAGATTGGTAAAATGCGTGACTATCCTCGTTTCAAGACACGTGGATTCTTATTCGATGTAGCACGTAAACCAGTTTCATTAGATATGATGAAGGAAGTTGCAAGAACAATGCGTTACTATAAGATGAATGACTTCCAGACTCATTTATCTGATAACTATATCTTCTTAGAACAGTATGGTAAAGGTGATAATGAAAATGAAGCATTTAAAGCCTATGAAGCATTCCGTCTAGAATCAGGATTATCTAATGCGAAAGGTGAAACACCTACTGCAAAAGACTATTCTATTTCTAAGAAGGACTTCAGAGAATTCATTCAGGGTGAAAGAGCACTTGGTATGAATGTAGTACCTGAAATTGATGTTCCTGCTCATGCAACTTCATTTACTAAAGTATGGCCAGAATTAATGGTTCAGAATAAAGTATCACCATTAAATAGAAATAGACCACTTATTGACCATCTTGATGTCTCTAAGAAAGAAACAAAAGATAAGATTAAAGAGATCTTTGATGATTATACAAAAGGTGCTAATCCAGTATTTGATGGAGAAACAACTGTACATATCGGTGCAGATGAGTTCTTATCAAACTATACAGCATATCGTGGATTCGTTAATGATTTAGTTCCTCACCTAAAAGAAACAAATACAGTACGTATGTGGGGTGGTTTAACTTGGATCAAAGATAATCCAGTGACTCAGATTAAGAGAGAAGCTATTGATAATGTAGAAATGAACCTTTGGTCAGCTGACTGGGCAGATGGTATTGAAATGTATGATATGGGCTATAAGCTTATTAATACAATTGATGACTTTGGTTATATGGTTCCAAATGGAAACAAAGGACGTGCCAATGCCTATGGAGATTTATTAAACGTAAATAGAATCTTTAATCAGTTTGAAGCAAATAAAGTAAGAGTTAAAGGTGGTTCTTATAAGTATGTTCCTGCTGGTGATGATCAGATGTTAGGTGCTGCATTCGCATTATGGAGTGATAACATCGATAAGAGTGCATCAGGTTTAAGTGAATCTGATTTATACTGGCGTTTCTTTGATGCATTACCATTCTATGCAGAAAAGACATGGGCTGCGACTGGTAAGGAAAAAGGCAGTGCCGATGCTCTTGCTAAAGTGGCTCAGGATAAGGGAACAGGACCTAATACAAACCCTTATTATAAAGAAAATAAAAAGGGTGAAAACTATGAAAGCTATGATTTCAATAACGGTTTAAAGGATAGTTCTGAAAATAAACGTGACCTTAAAGAAGGAAAGAATACTGAAATCAAGGATAATGCATTAGTATTAAAAGACGGTGTAAGTTATGTCACTTCTCCAATTAAACAGCTTGGAAATGGAAACAAGTTATCATTTGATATTAAGTTAAAGAAACCTGCTAAACCAGGAGATATCCTATTTGAATCAGATGCTGACTATGGAACACATGATATCAGAATCATGGAAGATGGTAAGTTAGGATTCACAAGAGAACTTTATAACTATTATTTTGACTATGAATTACCAGTAGGTAAGACAGTCAATATTGAAATCACTACAGCTCAGCAGAAGACAAGTCTTTATGTTAATGGTGAATATGTATGTGATGCAAAAGGTAAGTTTATTCACAATGATATGGTGAAGAAAGACAATATCACTCATTCAACATTCGCCTTACCATTAGAAAGAATTGGTTCTAAGACAGAAACAGTTTCTGCAGTAATTGATAACGTAGTAGTAACTGAAAAAGCACCAGAAGTAGATCTTTATAATAAAGCTTCTTGGACTGGTAAAGCAGAATCAGAAACACCAACAGCTCATGGTGGTCAGAATGAAGGTATTATCGGTATGGCATTTGACAACAAACCTTCTACAATCTGGCATTCAGACTGGTCACAAGCTACAAAAGATAAGGTTCCAACAACATCTGGTGCTCCAGGTACAGGTAAGGGTGCTGATGGAAGTATTTGGACAGAAATTTCATTTGATAAAGCTTATGAAATCAATCAGGTATCATTCACACCACGTCAGGATTCTAACAGTGGCCAGGTGACTAAAGCTTCACTTTATATCCAGACTGAAAAGAATGGTGAATGGGTAGAAGTTGCTAAAGATCAGACATTTGATGCTAACAAGTCAGAAAAAACATTTACTTTTGATACACAGAATGTATATGGATTCAAGTTTGTAGCATCTGAATCAAATGATGGCTGGGTAGCTGTTTCTGAATTCAATATTGCGAATAAAGAAGTGACTAATAACACTTATACTGTTTATGTAGAAGCAGAAAAAGGTGGTAAAGTAAGTGGTGGTCAGGAAGTTAAAGCAGGTAAGTCTGTAACTATTACTGCAACACCTAATAGAGGTTATGTATTTGAGGGATGGTATCGTCCTAATGGTGAAAAAGTATCTGATAAAGCAGAATACACATTCAAGGTTAATGGTAATACAGCTTTAATTGCGAAGTTTGAAAAGTCTTCTGAAGCAGATGTAAAGATTAAAGATGTTCAGAAGCTAGATGATCTCACTGTAGTCAAAGGTACAACACTAGATGCATTAAATCTACCTAAAAAAGTATCCATTACATTAGAAAACAATGAAACAGAAGAAGTAGACGTAACATGGAATAAAGCATCTTATAAGGCTAATGAATGTGGTACATATGTATTAGAAGGTACTCTTACATTACCAGAAGGCGTTGTAAACCCAGATGGCTTAAAAGTAGTTGTAAAAGTAACTGTTGAAAATAAGAAGTATACAGTTGTAGTAGATAGTGATCAGAACATGGGTACTGTCTCTATGGATAAAGAAGATGGTATTTATGAAGAAGGTTCAAATGTGACTGTAACAGCTAAGGCAAATAAAGGTTATGAATTTGTGAACTGGACTGATGAAAATGGAAGAGAAGTAAGTACTTCTAACCCATATACATTTGAAGCAACTACAAACACTACTCTAAAAGCAAATTTCAAGAAGGTTAAAGTTACTCCAGCTAAACCATCATCACAGGATATCCTAGATGATTTACTTGCGGGTAATAAGGTACAGTCAGTTGTTTCTAAGGGACAGACACAGTTTGTACTTCCTGAAGTACCAGAAGGCTATAGTATTACTATGACTAAGGTAAGTCCTGAAGGTATTATCGCATTAGATGGTAAAGTAACTACTCCTAAGAAGGATGCAGATGTCATCGTTACTATTACTGTAACTGATGCAGAAGGAAAGACTGCAAGTCATGACTTTACTGTAAAAGTAATTGGACTTAATGAAGTAGATAAGGAAACTCCAAAAGATCCTGAAACAGGTAAGGATACACCTAAAGATCCTACTCAGGATAAGAAACCAACTAAGACAGGTGATGCAACATCAATTGCAAGCTGGATCTCTATGATGACAGTAGCAGGTGCTATGTTACTTAAGAGAAAGAAAAGATCATAATACTTAATTGGTCTGAGAGATAGCGAAAGCTATCTCTTTTTATATATATCGGGTGTTATTTGTACAAAATGAGCCTATAATATTTATAGATATACAGTGGGAGGGATAATAAGTGAAATATTATATTGAATGTATGAAAATTGAAGATGTCTTTGACTTTCCTAAAAAGTTAGAGGCATTAAATTCAAATGATGATGTAGTGTTCAATTTTTCTCATATGGGACGCATAGAACCTTTAGGAATGCTAGCTATAGGATCTATGATACATAAATATATTGAAAAATATCCTGATGTCACATTTGATTTTACAGGAACAGAAAATAAATCTTACGCATGTACAATGGGGTTATTTAAGTATTTATCACCCAAATCAGATATTGGTAAATTACCTGGAGAAGCAAAAGGAAGTATCAATTACATACCTATAACGCCAATTGTATTTAATGAATTAAGGGATGATAACTATACTGTTGTAGGTGATTTGATAGAAAAAGAATCTGGACGTCTTGCAAAAGTTATAAGTAGAGAGAATACAGAATTACATAAGCTACTCACTTATTTGATTAGAGAAATACTTCGTAACACACATGAACATGCTGAAGCTGATAGATCATGGATCTGTGGTCAATATTGGCCTTCATATGATAAAGCAGAAATTGGAATCATAGATGAAGGAATAGGGATATTTGAAAGCTTAACGCAGAACCTAGCACATAAAAAATATATCACTGATAATAAAACAGCATTACAATGGGCTTTAAAAGCAGGAATTTCAGAATCATTCAGACCATCAAAAAAAGATGGTGGTGATGACAGATGGGCAAATTCAGGATATGGATTATATATGGCCAGTGAAATATGTAAATATTTACATGGTAGCTTTTTGCTTATGAGCTATGGTAATTATATTCTGGTAAAAGATAACAAGACTGATATAGGAGAAACTTTATTTGAAGGTACAGCTATACGTATGGTTATTCCTACTGATAATATTAAGAATGCGAAAGATATTATTGGGTATATAGCGAATAAAGGTGAGAGTGAATCAAAGAAAATCAAGAATGCATTTAAAAAAGCGTCTGTGCCATCAAGAGGATTAATGGACGAGCTCAAAATTAATTTATGATAAAGCAGTACAGTTTATAAGAGTGCCTATGCACTGTACTTTTTATGGACCATAATAAAATATTTTTTATTCGTTGTATATAAAACAAAGGCTGTAGCGAATCTAATCGCTGCAGCCTATTCTTCTAACAACCAATCTATGATATTAATTACCTTAATACCATTATAATTTCCAAGTGTATATCTATCTAAAGTAAGGATTATTTTCTCATAATTGTCTTCAATTAGACAATATGAAATGACGAGGAGGAAACAAAAAAAGTAACTCTCCTTAATT
>ENA-OPAC01001001-OPAC01001001.1-human-gut-metagenome-genome-assembly--contig:-NODE-1001-length-14544-cov-2.254538_pt1 | contig 14544 bp, 31 predicted proteins | sample MGYA00241052_ERZ501420 | MGnify/ENA primary metagenome ERZ501420 (study PRJEB25962, sample SAMEA2042513) | human gut metagenome | biome: human gut; feature: human-associated habitat; material: faeces... | reverse complement strand
TGGAGCCGTAGATGCTGGCGATGTAGGCGTCCGTGCGCTTTTCGAGCGTGGCGTTTTTATCCTCGACCTCATGAATGGCCTCGGAATACTGGATGTTGAGCGCATTGAGCAATTTCTGGCGCAGCGGGATCAGGTTCTGCTTGAGGCTGATGGCTTCGGCCACGGTCATCTCCTGCTCGTTTACCTTGATTTTAGTCTTGGCGTTGCTGACGGGAATCGCCGCCTTGATGGCTGCTGCGCGGTTGATAAGACCCGTGATGGAATCGAAATCACTCTGCGCCTGACGATAGAACTCCTCGGCTGGCTGGCCGAACAGCTTTTTCGTGTTGACCTTGGCGCTTGTGCAGAAGGATGCGTTGTCGATCTCCTTGGCGATGCGCTTGTCGATGGTTTTAAGCTCCACCATAGCGCGGTGGACGGTCATGCTTTCGTGAGTCATGGGAAGTTCCTCCTTAAAATTTTAACTTGAATTGTGTGTTGTGAAAGTCTTTAAGAAATGGGGGCAGTTACACCCCCGGGAACCGGAAAACCAAATCACTCTGCCAGTACAAGCTCTTTTACTTGGAGCCATTGTTGATAGACAGGATGACGATAGGCATTGGTCAATATTTTTGCACCTGTGCCCTGCGAATTATTGATAAATTCATTCGAGTTTGCGATAGAACGAAGGGTCACGAGATCTTTTTGCTTAAAGGGATTATCGTAAGTGAGTTTTTTGCATTGGTTGGTAATAAACCTAGATATATTCTGAACAGAGGAACAATAGATGCGATCACCTGTTACGGGGTCAAACCGTTTCTTAGTGACACGAGCACCTGTAACAGTGGCACGAATCAGGAAATCAACGTCCTCTGGATTATAATTTAATTGTCTGAGTCCGTCACAAGCGCCATTGTATACGGTTTCTTGATCACTCTTTACAGCTCGTTCGATGTCTGATACAAATCGTTTTGGGATAAGAAGTTGTTTCATGCCGTCTTTGGCAAGGAACTCAACATAAGCGGAAGAATGGTCACTGCTTTTGTGGTAGTCCTTCTTTTTTACATTGAGGATCTGACCTTTATCCAACCCGACCCAGGCTAAAATCATAATGGCACGGCTCATTGAGTAGGAGACACCGGGACAGAGTGCATCCAGATAATCGGCAAATTCCTGTTCAGAGAAAAAGAACTTGCGGAGAATTTTATCATCGGATACTTCTGCGTAGGTTCGCTTGATTTCTTTATCATCGTTGCAGACGACAAAGAAGAAGGGGTGTGTCGCGTGCTGCTGCGGCGTGATGACATTTTTCTTTAAAAGATAATCAAGATAACCTTTGATCTCGGTAAGTTTACCGCGGTTGAGATAGTAATTATCGGCCTGAAGACGTTTTACAAGATCATTGACCGTATCGACTTTCCAATCCTGAAAGCTGACCCCGGTTTCCTGCTCTAGCTGCTGGACGGTGAACATTGCGGACGAGGATTTCAGGGTGGATTTATATTCGGCGACATAAGAGTGAGACATAGTAAGCCTGCCTTTCTAGTGGTTTTATTGTACACTATGTAGACAGGCTTTTGCAAGCCCTTACGCCAAAACTTGTTCCGATTTCATATTGATCGGCTGCATATAGCGCAAAATGGGATTTTGACGGAGAATAGCCGGGACAGCCTTTTGCCAGTTTTCTGTGGTAAAAGTACCGATGGGATCAGAAAAATGAATATTGCGGGCTGTGATGCGGCTCTCGACTGCAAGAGTAGACGGCATATTCAAACCTTCGACCTCGCCGATTTGAAAATCAACGTGAACCGGATTGTGTTTTTCAAATCGTTTTGTGGTGAAGGCAATCGCTTCGCATTGGCCGCTGACTTGATTATAGCGGTCATTGCTGATGATGAGATACGGATGGACACCGACATACTTGTGAACGTCGCTGGGGAAGACGGTATCGGTCGTAAAATACCCCCAGCGGATCTCCCCGAATCTGGGAGTGGTTTTACTGGGTGTAAACATGGTGTGGGTTCAACTCCTTTTTAGATATTCAGCGGTCGTGTTGTTTCGCGGTATTCTTTTGCTGTGACTATACTATACCACATCGCAACACACATTTCAAGAGCAAAACCGAAATATTAATAATTTATTCACAAAAAACGATTTTATACTGAAAACCGGCGCTTGACAGGGTAAAAGAGCAGGAATCTCTGGAAAAAGCTGGTGCGGAAACCTTGACGGATGCTGCCTGTAGGACAAAGCCAGAACCACCGGAACACAGCAGGCAAGGGACATTTGTAGCGTTATTAAAAAGGCTAATTGCTTTAACGGGAATGGTAGCACAGAGACCGGTTGATTCATCCCCGGAGAACAGAGAGATAAAGGCTTCTTTATACGGCTGCATCATTGCATACAGCTCTTGCAAAGAAATCGTTTTAGAAATATCGTTTGCCATTTTTTCTCCTTTTTAGATTCAAAGTCCAAATTATAGGACATATCTTATGCTACAATAAAAGTACAGACCTAGAAAGCACGCACATCTTTATGTTGTTGAAATAATTATATGACACCATAGAGTTGTATTCAAGTCTACAAATGTCACCATAGGAGCGGTTTCACATGGATATTTTAATCAAACGCATAAAACAGTGGCGCTATGATCATTATGTAACCCAACAGCAGCTTGCCGATAAAATTGGTTGCCCGCGTAACACCTTACAGTGTTGGGAGACAGGCAGACGGTCACCTGGATGTGAGGCGTTAGCAGAATTGTGCCGGGCGATGAATGTGTCAGCTGACTGGCTGTTGGGGCTGACGGACACACAAATCATTGGTCAGGCGCTGGCTTCCTCAAGGGCGGAGACGGCCTCCGACACGGATTCATTCAGAGCGGCTGCGGCTTCGTCCAAAGACTCCATGGCGGACTGCAGGGATTCGATTGCGGATTCCATAGCCGAGTAACGTTCGGAGCCTTCCATGCTTTCCGGCATGTTGTCAAGGGCTTCCTGTTCATCGTCCTGCACTGCTTCGATTTCATAGCGCAGCTCGTCCTCGCTGGCGGAGAACTTTTCGTTCAGGTCAGTAATACTGTGGATAATGGTTCTGATGGCTTTACGACGGGCGTTGTTCATGATGATTTCTCCTTTATATTTTGCGAGTTTCTACCTTATTATATAGGGGCGTGCTGTGCGCGTTGGTGTTTGGCGGAGATACTAGGAGCTGTCTTGATAGATAGTATATAGCATAGTGGCGTCACCTGCGTACTAAAAATGAAGAATGGATTCGTTTTCTCAATCAATAGTTGCAGAAGAAGGCGGTATAAACCTGAAGAATAAGTAAACCCCAAAAGATTACCTGAAGAATGATGCCGAGATCGCTGTTGTTGTTGTTACGCATGATAAATTCCTCCTTATTTTTGAGCCGCGTACTTAGCGGCAACTTCTTCACGGGTAAGACGAGTGCGACCGGGAAGCGTTTCGGTCTGATAGGTGGCCTGCTGCGTGGGAAATTGCTTTTCAAGTCTGGCCATCTGCTCTCTCTCATCGCTGGCACCGGTCAGACGGTCAGCGTAGGCAATGTTCATTTTGATGCCCATGTCCTGACAGTCCTCGAAAATCATATACATCTGGGCTTCTTTTTCGGTACAATTTTCACGCTTGCACATTTCTTCGGTGGTCGTACCGCGCAGATTTTTGCGGTGGAACTTTATGTATTGATAGGAATCCCAAACCTCCTGCTGCTTTTTGTACCGGTCTGGCGTGGGGGCGATTTTCTCAGCCGTGTCATCAATAGCCTTTTCAATGGGTGGCAAGATCATACAGCCGAGACCGAGACACGCACCGCCAACTACAGCAGCGATGATAAATACGAACGCGGCACAAAAGAGAAGCTGTAATAAAATCATAGTGAAGATCCTTTCTTGGCGCGGCAGCGCATGAGCTGGATGGACATTACGCTGCGTTGGATTTGTGCGGATAACTCCCGGTCAGGCATATTGTGCGCAAGAACCAGATCGATTTCATGCTGTGTCCAGGAGCGATATGGGTAGCCAGAAGTCTGGCGGTAATTTTTACGGCGATAGAGATTTCGCAAATCAGCATCTTTTGAATTTGGCAAGATTTGGATGACCTCCTTATTTTTAAAATACTCCTTTTGTGCGGAAAAACAAGCGGTAAATATTACCAGAATTTATCTGCGCAGCACCGACGAAAACGAGATAAAATCACCGCCAAAGTTGAAACCGAAATCTGTTACACCGGTGTTCAGGGAATATACCACACAAATTTTGTACCAATAAGGTCGATTGTTATTGATGCCAGCGAGAACACGGCCGTTGGCGTCATCAAACTCGTAGATGTTCAGACTGGCGGTGTTGCAGATTGGGCATGAGCCGATGACAACGCGGTTCATTCTGCTGCCTCCCTTTCTGTTTCAACCGGGATAGAATTCATGCGGTCAATGATGTCATCGATGTCGCGGCCGACAATAGCACTGAACATTTCAAAAATGTTATTGCGTTTATATGCCTCACATACAAAAGCGGCGAGGTCTTCATCGGCTGTGCAAACGTCTTCAAGCGTCCGATTGATGGATCCGCCGAACTCATCACGCAGGTCAAGACTGCTATAAATCGTATTGATTTTTTCCGCAGTGGTCTGGTCTGTGTTGGGTTCGAGGTCTGCAGCGCAGCGATAGCAGATGGACTGAGAGGTGAGGCCGGTGCCGACATAGATTTGTTTTGTACCGCAGTTGGGGCAGGTGAGGATGAATTTGGGATTGATGTTGTTCATAAAATCACTCCTTCATAATAAGGGCGCAGGTTATACCGTCTCTTTTACTTTACTGAGTTCGCACCACAGACGTTGCAACTCACCTTCGATAGCATCAGCGTCGTCAAGCAGGACACGTAAGCCGGGAGCACCGCGCATACCGTAGTTTTCGATGGCATGCTGTTCCGTATCAAAATTCATATAGGCATCAAAAAGCTGGGAGAGAAAATCGTCGTCGTCCTTTACATTGAATGACAGTATAAAATTCTCACCTGCGGGGGAATACCATTCAAGCTCGATAGAATTATCGTCGGTATCGGTATAGTGCTTCCAGTTATTGTCAGACAGAGCATCCAGAATTTTTTGAGAAATCATAGTACAGATACTTCCTTCGTTTAAGAATTTGTCCATTCGATGGAATCAAAGGGAGGGTAGGAAACAGTGACCGCGCCGGGAAAACGTTTCACACAGCCATTTCTGAAATAGTACCTGGTGTACTCATTGGTGTCGCAGCAGCGGATGGTCAGCTCGAAAATTATGGTGGGGAAGTTGTAGGAGGCTTCACGAATATCGTTTTCAATGGAGAACTCGACATCCTCGCCGGTGTCAAAGGAAAGGCTGGATGTGGCATAGAACGGAGTATCGACGGTAGGCTTGCCGTACAATGGATAGCAGGAGATACTGTTGTACACATCGCCGGTGATTTCGTTGTCGTACAGGTAGCGGGTGACCTGCTCGACGGTTTCCTTGTCCATATAGTATGGGGCAAGCGTTTCGTCGTTATAGACGCGAAGGCTGTGTTGGTAAAACATGGTTAAAACTCCTCTTTTGATGAAATCAGGTTCAAAACAAACTTGTTTTCTGCATCATCCACGATCCTGATTTGAATTTCAGCAACAGGCTTATTATTGATGAGAAGCGGAATGTTCTTTTTGTCGGGAAGGCCGTTGCAGAGTTGGTGAAGGTCCTGAGTGGTAAAATTCATAATCAAACATCCTCCTTACTGTGAGAGCATATAGCCGCGCTGAAACTCTACGCAGCGATTCCAGTCCATGACTTCAGAGATAGAATTATCGCCGACTTCATTTTCAAAGGCACATTCGGCAATGAGCTGGCAATAGTCTGCGACAGTGAGCGCATTTTTTCCGGCGTCATGAATGCCGCCATAGCTTTCCACCATTCCAAACAGCGTTTGATAGTAGCTGCTGATATGACCTGAGATTTCATCAAGAGTCATGTCGCCGACATCTTCAACTGATCTCGTGACGCAATAGATTTTATCCGTATCTTCTGTGGTGTCCAACCAGACGATCTGGGTGAATTCATACCTGGTAGGCGAGAGCTTGCGGCAATACTGGGCACAGTTGGAATCTGTCAGAAACCAGCTGCCGACATTGCTGGGAAGATCATATACATTCATTGTGATTCTCCTTATTGTGGTACCGAATTTGATACAAAAACGATACCATTATTTTTATTTATTAACGTACATTTTGTTGGTCTTGCTTTGCTATCGTCAGCAAAAACATAATAATCCGGTATCCCGTTATGCAACCCCCTTGACGCCACCATGATGTTTAGTTTTCCGTTTGCTGTCATAAGCGCACCGGGGAGGATACGATTCAGTCTTTTGTTTGTAGGCTTATGTTCCTTAACGACAAGTTTGTCTGTCACACCGCCATTGTTGCGGTACTCTTCTAGGCTGTCCGTTTCTTGTTTAATAGCCTTGTGACGATTTGTCGCTACCAACTTTTCGTCGAGATAGTATTTTTTCTTTGCGTTTTGCTGCTGGCAAACCTGACGATCATGCCTTCTGAATTGCTTCAATTCATAGGGAACGCGACTGTTAATTGTGTTGTCAAAGCAACCGCTCGGTAGAACAGAACAAACAATACAATAGGCGTCCAGCCAGTGGTCTTTGCTTACGCCGTGTGCCTCACGGTAATCGTATGTGCTTTTCCCTGTTTTTACATAAAAATGACCTTGAAAAAGAGAACCCAATTCTTTCGTAAGCGCCGGGATAATTTGGTTCAATACACTCAACGCACCATACTTTTTGTTGAGACCTTGCTTCTTTTTTGCGAGTTCTTCTTTTAACTTGTCGTCCTTATGTACAAGGTCGTGGTGTTTTGTGCATAATCCAACGATGTTGGTAATAGTGTTACTGCCGTTTTCGCTTCTTGGAATCACATGATGATAATGCTCTATCGTCTTCTTGCAAAACAGGCAATGATGGTCTTGCTGTTCAGAGACAGCACTTTCAAGGCTGTCTTTTTGATAAAGAGGACCTTGTTGATACTGCCACTTCTGAATATTAGGATTGTCGAGTGCCATAAACGCAAATTTGTTGATTTCTAGCACGACATCATTGATAGGAAGAAACTTGCAAATCTTCTTCACAAGGTTAATGTGCGTTAGCAAAAGATGATTGGCAGTAGGCGTAAGCCACCCAGCGGGTCTGGCTCTGTTGTTGAACCGCGCTTCTTTGTTCTTAATGCCAATGCAAAGAACAGGTTTCTCACAGCCAGGCAGATTACGTTCAAAAACGCCTATCTTTTGAGCACGCTTGCTGATGTTACAACCTTGCGCTGTGCTTTGCTTTTTGCATTTCTTGGATAAAGTGCCGTGTGAAGCTGCACGACGCTGGCGCTTGCAGCGACGGTAATGTCTACGTCCCTGACGATATTCTTTGCGTTTTGCCATCAGCTTGGGGATTTCCTTATTGCGCGTTTCAAGATGAGCAGTAAAGACCGCAGCACCATCCCCTTTGACTACTGCTACCCCGATATTGGTTCTGCCGGGGTCGATGCCTAAATAGAGAGGTTGCACAACATCATTCGTTTCGTACAACAATTTAATAGTAAACGGGTTTGTTCTAACGACTCGTGCTTTCTTTTCTTTCAGAAGGTGGCGAACATGACCACAGCGAGTCGTCGGCATCAAAGGTTTACTGTCTTTGTTGAGCACATATACAGTAGCCATATACGCTACCTCCTTTACGATAAATCTCTTCTGCCGAGGCAGAAGGTTGTGTAACCCTTGGCTAAAGATATTTACTAAGTAGAGCTGCATACTGGGTTGACATCTGCAGGTACATAAGTATCTGATGCCTGTGTCCTACACGCTAGTCAAGACTGCTCCTATACTGCAAGTAGGACTTATTTAAGCGTTTCGTTTACGAAAAAGATGTCGTTGTGTTCGTAGCATTTATGACATGTCAGGCAGTTGCGGGCACCGCAGTTGATCTCGACATTATGCTGCTTGCTGTACGCCTTATCGTAGACGGTGAACACCTTATCGATCCAGCTGTAGTTGGAGAAATCCTGCGAGACTTGATTGAGGTGGTCGGAGCTGTATACGCAAATCAGATTATCCGGCTTGCCAAGCTCCTGAATGGCCTTATCCATGAAGGCGGCGTTCTTTGTCCAGATAGCAATCGTACACCACGGATTCGCCCTGGCAATGCGGATGTAGTTCTTAGCGTGTGTCACATTGACAAGGTCGCCATGACTTTCAAACCGGGCAATACTGCTGTTCAAAACAGGCAGCTCGTAAACCTCAAGGTCATGACTGGAAAGGATCTTGGTATTTTCTGCATAGCGGTTTCGTGCGGCGGGATAAATGGCCAGACCGCGCCTGGCATAGCAGTGTGCGCATACGCTGGTTTCATCCTTGGCACGCTGTTCACAAATGGGGTTGCAGAGCATACTGGTGGTGATGGTCGGAATGCCGTTCATTTTGCCCTGCGGGTGAGAGATAAAGATCTGTTCTATGACACGATCATTTTTCATTTTATGTATCCTTTCTTGGCAGCGCACAAGAGCGGATACAATATTCAGTTTTTATATCTCACCCTTGGCGGCTGGTATTACAGCAGATAGGTTATTCATTGATCGGATATGCGCTCAGGTTCCACGCATTACCACACTCGTAATAAAGGCCATATTTGCTGAACAGATCTTGCAAGGCAAACATGTCATGATTGTTAAAGATGTCATACAGAGTGCCCTCAAAACTCATGCTCAAAATATTCGGCTCACGGACATATTCAAAGTAGTCACGCGGATCCATATCGTCTTCGATGAATGGCGTACCGCCGTAGCGATACACGGTTTTACCAGTTTTATCCTTACCGCTCGTGCCCATGCGTTTGCCGTTATAGTAGATGTAGACATCCTGCCAGCAATCATTCTCGATGCACCATGTATAAATGTCATGGGCGAGCGCTTCGGCGCGGTCTGCCCAATCTATATCGAAACTCGGTGCCTTCATGTCATCCATTATGATTTCTCCTTGAAGAAGCCCCAGTTGGTCATAGTCGATTCAATACGGTCGGAAAGGTAACCGTAATCACAGCCGTAGATGTTTGTATCGCCGCAGGCAGCATCCCCGATGGCATCCCTGTCGCGGTCGGGATTGTCGATCTTGACACCCTTTTCATCGAGGAAGTCCTCAAAGATATCAATGATCTGGCCGATAAATTCGAGCTTGTCACTGTTTGTCATATACATATTCTCCTGATTAGTTAAGTAAGTCCTTATCGATGGTTTGGAAATTGGCGCGGTGGATATAGAGCGCACGACCGTCGATCATGAGTTTGGTTGTCTTGGGCAGATTTTGACAGACTTCCCAATAGACATTCTCGCCGCTGTAAGCACAGATGGGATCACCGAGCTGACTTTGAATAACGACAACAACTGGCTTACCGAAAGCGTTTTTATAAGAATTGACGGTTTTGGCAATAATGGCGTTCTCGCCCAGACTGCCATCGGTCGTGCTGTGAATATCCTGAACCTGAAAGTCAACATCAGGTTCCAAGCCTTCCTCGGCAAAAATAACGGTGGAGCCGCAGTTATTGATCTGTTTGCCATCTACCGTAATGGTAACAACGGACGACATCGTTTTTGTGACGCCCCAGACGCCATCACTGGTGTAGGTGTATTCCTTAACGACATTGGCGTTCATATCAATTTTTGAGCCGGTGACATCCATGAATTCTTCGCCGTCATTGGTATAGAACTGGCAATTATATGTATGGCCTGTGATGCTGCCATTCATATCGTGAACGCCGCTTTCTACGTTGGCGCAGGAAGAAAGTGATGCCGCCATGACAATGATGAGTGCAAGTGATGTGATACGGTGTAGGATCTTTTTCATTGTGTGTCTCCTTACTGATTGGCGAGAGCGATCAGGGAATTGCCGCAGGTGATGCGGTCGGCGTCCTCTTCTTTGCTGGGGACAAACACGATGACATCCCAACCGTCTTTGACAAGTGGCTGCTCGAACTTTTCGTAAACATCAAAATCGGTAATGATTTCATAACCTTCGCGGTTGGCTTCGAGCGCATCAATAATTGTCCAAAGTTGATTATCGGTTAAAGTAATTTTCATGGTTGTACTTCACCTCAAGTTCGGATTGTAGATAGGTTTCAGCTCCATGCACTGATTGCGGCATGCGCTGCCTTTGTACTCACAATAGTGGCATTTATCGAATATGCCGTCTTGGGCTTCGAGGATTGCGTCCTCGTAGGAATGGTCTGTCATGTTGCACCTCCGTCAATGCCAGTCGTGGGAATTAAATTCTTCGATTGCACGGTCAAGCTCGTCACAATCATTTGAAATGCGTTTTCGATCGTCCAACCACTTAGGAGGAACAACCATATCTTTCCTTTCATTTTTTGTGATTTGTTCTTCTGCAAAACACAGTGATTCGTTTGCGCGTTCCCGCTCATCAGAAAGAGACTTATAAATTCGTTGTAAGGTTTTAAAGGTCATACCGCACCTTCATCAAACATAAATTTTATGAATTTGTATTTATAGTAGCATCGTTATTGTCTTGAATTGCTTTTTGTTTTACGATATCATCAAACACATCGTAATACTCACCAGCAACAAACATGTATTTATCAGACTGAACGGGATTGAGTTCGTCATTAGCGGCATCGACAAAGTATTGCCTTGCCATGTTGAGTGCTATTGTTACTCTTTGAAGCTGAAATCCATCAAGTTCGATTTTGTACATCGGCGATCACCTCTCAGTTATAGAAATTTCTCACAATGTTTTTGCGCGATGTGATATCGAAAAATCCTTCACTTGCGATTTCAATGAAATAGTTGGCAATCGTTTTGGCATCGCCGTTATCAATGGCACGCCAGATATGATCTTCGACTTCATCTCTTGACCATCCGCAATCATATTTATTTTGAAAGTATTCACGGATGTAATACTTGGCTTCTTCAATAGCACGCCACATGAGTTTGTCTTCATGGGTTTTCCCACAGAGTTCATCAAGATGTTCCAGCACAAGGTTTAGTGCGTCCACATAGCCATCTTCGTAATTGTAGCCGCAGGTCGCATGATCGTCATAAAACTTCTTGCTAAATTCATGGTTGTCGCGTATAAACTTCAAATCTTCCTTCGTCATTGTTGTCACCTCAATTCATAAAACAATTTCTTAGCGAATGGGAATATTCTTTCTGAGAGAAAAAACGTAAGCCAGCTCAGGGTCAAGATCAAAAACGTGGTCTGTGCGGAACACTTCTTCGGCGTTGTTATGCAAAACTCGTTTTGCTTTTTCACTGGCTTCCTGTTTGGAGTTGGCGGCAAGAATAACTTCTTCACCATAAATTCTTGCGCCATCATCCATAACACCAACAACTTTGTACCAATTCATAAGTAATTCCTTCGTAAAATCATTCTTTAATTAACCTTGTAGATGTAGTTCCCAATCCTAACGACATCGCACTGATAGCCCCAGAACTGCTTGCGCATTCCTTTGATACTTCCGGTAACATGGATGCACGGGTTATTTTTGATGTAGTCGCTGCTTCTACCTGTCATGCGTTTATATTCATTGCTTGAACGGTAATAGTGGCCTGTCGTTCTCATTATGCTTCACCTCTATTTATAAAATCACTTTTTTGTTGCGTCAATGCCTGTAATCTGCTTGAAGATGGCTGCATCAAAGTTGGGAATAGAACGGATGATATCCCGGTCGGATTCATCAAGGCTTTCCCACCAACGAGCACAGCAATCAGAAGTGTCCAGAACTTTCAGGAAGCCACCGGCTATCTTGTATTCTGGATGGGCTTCCTTTTCTTCATCGGTCATTTCATCATCCCATATCCAAGCATTTGGCGTGAACAGAATCTGATTCAGCAGATGGCAAGCTTTACTATCGTGCCATTGTCTGAGGGTCATGCCGGAAGGTTTGTTGAAAATTAGGGCCTCAGGTTCTTCCGTGCAGAACACACCGCTGGAAAAAGAAGCTATGTTCCAGTCGCCTGTGTTCCAGTCGCCTGTGTTGAAATCTCCTGTATTGAAATCGCCGGTGTTGCGGTTGCCGGTGTTGAAGTCGCCTGCGTTGCAAATACCGGTGTTCCAGTCGCCGATGTTGAAGTTGCCTGTGTTGCGGTTGCCAGTGTTGTAGTTACCCACATTGCTATCGCCTGTGTTATAGTTGCCGGTGTTGTAGATACCTGTACAACCCTTTCCCTGATTGATACGCTTCAGAACTTCATCCCAAGGGATTTCACGGATAATCTGAAGGTGATTGGTTGCACATTCGTCGCCATCCTGCACAATTTCATCAAGGGCAACGACTTCAGCGCAGTGATAGTTCGGATCGCTCGGATAATATTCGAAGCAATCCTTTAGGTCAGGGCAGAAGTGCATACCAGCATCGCAAAGCATCTGCTTAACATCTTCTTTGAACTCGCCTGGGCAGGTGTACTGCTTATTGCGGCAGGTCCAGTCAGGATTGAAAATTTTATATCCATAAACAGGTGCTTGTAATTTCATCATTGTTGTCCTTTCTTAAAACCATTCTTTTACGCTCTTTCCAGCCATCTCATGGCATCTTTTGTACTGTAGAACTCTTCCAGCCAGGCGTCGCCGGTGCTGTTGTCGCAGGCAACGAGGACGATATCGGGTCCGTCAGATTCCAGCGACAGGTAAAGACCGATGCTGTCGTGCGGTTTATCAATGATGTTTGACATTTCTGCCGCAGATACGATTTTGATTTTATTCATCATAGAAGTCATAGAAATCCTCCACAATCGTATCCCATTGGAAATCTTCGGAAATATTGCAATCGTACTTGTTCTGGAAAATTTCAGCCAACCTTTCCGCGTCGCCTGCATCCAGGGCACGTTGATAGCGTTCTTCAAGCGTTTCCGGGAGTTCATCGCTTTCATCACCGTCATAACGGCTTTCAAAGTAAGAATAGATGTGGTCCTCTGCATCCTCGACGAGACTTTGACGGCGTTGGCCAAGATAAAGCGCGTCGAAATTCTCCAGTATATAGTTGAGAGCGCCGACATAACCCATTTCATAGTTGTAGTCGCTGAACGAACAGTCGTCATAAGCTGCTTTTGCCGCCAATTCGTGCTTGTTGCGCAGATTTTCCAAATCTGGTCTTGTCATAGTTCATTCTCCTTCCCGGGTCAATTCTACTTTCCCGATTTTGTACAACTCGCAGGCAGCGATTGCATCACTGCCTTGGTAAGTGACAGTGACCTCGACACATGTTTCGCAATACGCTGCGTTGCTTGTGCCAGACAGAATCTCAACCCCGTAGTTGTCGGACTCGTAACTGGCGGTGAATTTATCACGCTGTTCCGTTGCGTAATCTGTGGCCGTTTTCGCCGATGGGAAAAATTTTACACCAGCATAATCGTCGCACACGTCATCCCAGTGATGGACAAGGACGTACCAGAGATCATTATTCATAGTAATTTACACCTCGATAAAGTAGATGTGCCACCAGTCGTAGTAACAATATTCGTTACCAATCGGCGTAAGATAAAAGTCGCTTTCATCCTCACTTGCGAAAGTTTCCCTGTGTTCGTCATAAAGCTGCGTTTCTTTTTCATCGTTTACCATTTTCCTTACAGCAAGTTCTGCCTGTTTGTAACTCCCAAAGCAACGAGTTTCTACGACTTTTGGATTATAACCTTCTTCAAGATAGGTATGTACGACAAGGAATTTCATGCGATTATTCCCTCCCAGCTGTTTGGCTGACCTTCGAGGATTTCGAGATCATAGGCGATCTGTTCGATGACGCTGTCGAGAATGATGCTCTGGCCGGTGCCTTGGCGACCCCAATAGCGCTTGCCGTAGGCATCAATCACGACCTCGCCGTACTGACTGAGCTTTTTGCCGAGCCAATCAGAGACGGCATACCATTCATAGATTTCGGGTTGAGCGTTGTCCAGCTCACCGAAATCATATTCGCCGTAGATATGGCCGCAGTTGTTGCAGCGTTTGCAATCCTCGTGGCTGCAGCACTCACGGGCTTCCTGCAGGGTTTTGTACTCCAAACCGCAGACAGGGCAGGTATACACAGGTTCCTCTGAATCCCAATCCTCGCCATGGAAATCTGTTTCATCTGCGGTCAGCGGGTCATAGTCCTCGAAATCATCGCAGGCACCGCAGTCCTCACAGACATGTTCCATACCGTTCTCAATGGCAGCATCGTAGTCATTCACATCGAAGGGAGCGTTGCTGTTGTCTGCGCCCTCGATCAGGGCGGCGATAATGAATTCGATTTCCTGCGTCATATTGCAGTAAACCTCGTTATCGACAAGTTTGTTCAGGATACGGTTGTTGGCGGGGGACATCAGGCTGTATTCTTTGCTGTTCACTTTATAATCGTCGCTCATAAGTATTGTTTAGCCTCGCTTTCGTCGATGATGCGATAGTTATTGCCGAAATAGGACGAGAACATTTCATCCTTGTCATTGGAGTAGAAGCCACCGCAGGTATCATCCAGCGTCCACTCTTTGGTGACTTTATCGTATGAGTA
>ENA-OPAC01000989-OPAC01000989.1-human-gut-metagenome-genome-assembly--contig:-NODE-989-length-14645-cov-2.398835_pt1 | contig 14645 bp, 10 predicted proteins | sample MGYA00241052_ERZ501420 | MGnify/ENA primary metagenome ERZ501420 (study PRJEB25962, sample SAMEA2042513) | human gut metagenome | biome: human gut; feature: human-associated habitat; material: faeces... | reverse complement strand
GTAAGCGGTTTTATCCATTACCGTATCAACCATTCCAAGGAATTTGCAGACCGTCAGAACCACATTAACGGCATTGAGAATTTTTGGAATCAGGCAAAACGCGTCTTGCGCAAATACAACGGAATTGATCGCAAATCCTTCCCGCTGTTCTTGAAAGAATGCGAATTTCGGTTTAATTTCGGCACACCATCTCAACAGCTTAAAATTCTGCAGGATTGGTGTGGAATTTAGGGCTAATCTACGTCAGCCCCTTTTTCTAATATGCAGAAAATAAAAAAGCCCTCGGTAATCCGAAGGCTTTTATTTTTACTATCGTAATAAAAATTAGCGACGTAAACCTAAACGAGCGATAGTGCTTTGGTATAAAGCAAGATCAGTACGTTTTAAGTAGTCTAAAAGTTTACGACGACGAGAAACCATACGTAATAAACCACGACGACCATGGTGGTCTTTTTTGTGCTCAGCAAAGTGAGCTTGTAAGTGGTTGATTTGTGCAGTTAATAATGCGATTTGAACTTCAGAAGAACCAGTATCTTTCGCATCGCGACCAAATTCAGCAACGATTGCTGCTTTTTTTTCAGTACTTAGAGACATTTTTTACTCCTAAAAGGTAGTGTTATTAATACATCATTCGCCGATCTCTAACTCAGCGATGACAAGGAGCCTGAATTTTAACGATTGAGCAGGATAAAGGCAAGCTTTATTCTACTCATTCCTTAATAAATTAATCTTTCAGCGCTTTAATTTTTTCAATTACGTTTGTAGTTGAACAGCCATTTTCGAAATTCAATACACGAACATCGCCGCCGTTCGCCCACACTTCTTTACTGCCTGCAATCTCTTCTGGTTTGTAATCGCCACCTTTTACCAATAAATCCGGTAAAATATCGCCGATTAAACGTTGTGGTGTATCTTCATCAAAAGAAACCACCCAATCCACTGACGCTAAGCCTGCCAATACAGCCATACGTGCATTCAGATTGTTAATTGGACGACTTTCACCTTTTAAGCGTTTGACTGAATCATCCGTATTCACGGCAACAATTAAACGATCGCCAAGTTTGCGAGCATTTTCTAAATAAGACACATGGCCAGGGTGAAGAATGTCAAAACAACCGTTTGTCATCACAATTTTCTCACCGCGCGCTTTAGCATGAGCTACTGCAGTTTTTAATTGGCTTTCTGACATAATACCGAAGCCTGTTTCAGAACGGCCATGGATTGCATTCTCTAATTCCACAGTAGAAACGGTTGATGTTCCCAATTTACCGACCACAATACCTGCCGCCACATTAGCTAAATAGCAAGATTCTTCAAAAGAACGACCATCTGCAAGTGCGGTTGCTAATACACTGATTACGGTATCGCCTGCCCCCGTTACATCAAACACTTCTTTTGCAAGCGTTGGTAAATGGAATGGTTCTTGATTTGGACGAAGTAATGTCATGCCTTTTTCAGAGCGCGTCACTAAAAGTGCGGTCAATTCGATGTCTGAAATTAATTTTAAACCTTTCTCAATGATTTCTTCTTCAGAACTGCATTTACCTACCACCACTTCAAACTCTGACATATTTGGTGTCAGTAAAGTCGCACCACGATAACGCTCAAAATCCGTGCCTTTTGGATCGATCAACACGGGCACGTTCGCTTTGCGTGCAATTTGGATCATCTTTTGCACATCTTTTAACGTGCCTTTACCGTAATCCGAAAGCACTAACGCACCGAAATTTTTCACTTCAACTTCTAATTTCGCTAGCAACTCTTGGCATTCTACGTTTTGGAAATCTTCTTCGAAATCCAAACGAAGTAACTGTTGATGGCGGGATAAAATACGTAATTTCGTAATAGTTGGGTGAGAATCCAATGCCACAAAATTACAATCAATTTTTTGGTGCTGTAATAAATTCGTTAAGGCAGAACCTGTTTCATCCTGACCAATTAAGCCCAAAATTTGTACGGGTACATTAAGAGAAGCAATATTCATCGCAACGTTTGCTGCACCACCTGCTCGTTCTTCGTTATTTTGTACGCGAACCACAGGAACCGGTGCTTCTGGCGAAATACGATTAGTTGCACCAAACCAGTAACGGTCAAGCATGACATCGCCTAACACTAATACTTTCGCTTGATTAAAATTGGCAGAATATTGAGCCATTTTGAAATCTCTCTGTTGGAATAATAAAAATTTGGTGCAATTTTACCACAACTCAAATTTGCGATAAACTACACGCCGAACTAACCAGAAAAGAATTATGAAAAACGAAAAACTCCCTCAATTTCAACCGCACTTTCTTGCACCTAAATACTGGGGCTTTTGGCTTGGTGTGGCGATTTGGCGAAGCCTTTTGTTACTTCCCTATCCAATTTTACGTCACATCGGCAACGGCTTAGGCTGGCTTTTCTCAAAACTAAAAGTGGGAAAACGTCGTGCAGCGATTGCTCGCCGAAATCTTGAGCTCTGCTTCCCAGAAATGCCCGAGCAAGAACGTGAAGCCATTTTGCAAGAAAACTTGCGTGCTGTTGGTATGGCGATTATTGAAACCGGCATGGCGTGGTTTTGGTCTGATGCGCGCATTAAAAAATGGTCAAAAATTGAAGGCTTAAATTATTTAAAAGAAAATGCTCAAGACGGCATTATCTTTGTGGGTGTTCATTTCCTCACTCTTGAGTTAGGCGCCCGTATTGTGGGCTTACATCATCCTGGAATAGGTGTTTATCGTCCAAATGACAATCCTGTACTGGACTGGTTACAAATTAAAGGTCGCTTACGTTCAAATAAAGATATGCTGAACCGAAAAGATCTACGTGGAATGTTCAAAGCTTTACGCAAAGGTGAAACCATTTGGTATGCCCCTGATCATGATTACGGCAGAAAAAATGCCGTATTTGTACCTTTCTTTGCTGTACAAGAAGCGGCAACCACGATGGGGAGTTACTATCTACTTAAATCCGCACCAAATTGTAAAGTCGTGCCTTTTGCCCCATTGCGTAATAAAGATGGTTCAGGCTATACGGTCAGTATTTCTCCTCCAGTGGATTTTTCTGATCTTTCAGATGAAACGGCGATCGCTACAAGAATGAATAAAGTCGTGGAAAAAGAAATCTTAAAAGGTGTGGAACAATACATGTGGCTACACCGCCGATTTAAAACACGTCCAACTGAAGACGAGCCGAGTTTATATTCATAAGTGCGGTTGATTTTTCATCTGTTTTTGAATGCTAAAACGACATATCGAAAAATAAGGAAATTTTTCCTTATTTTTTTCTTGATCTTTATATAATTAAATATATAATGAATCTCGTTTTAGATAGTAAACTTGTGTTATGACAGACACACTACTGGCTAGTGCATTCCCCCCACTCCTTTTGCACTAGCCATTTTTTTTGAAATCTCTTACCATATCTCACCTTTTTCTTTTTTCTTAGAAATCATGAACAATCTAGAACTTGAACGTTTACTAAACGAAAAACTTAGCACAGACAGAATTAACGATTACGCGCCTAACGGTTTGCAAGTAGAAGGCAAAGCGGAGATCAAAAAGATCATCACGGGTGTCACCGCAAGCCAAGCACTAATTGATTATGCTGTTGCAAAACAAGCTGATGCGGTACTTGTCCACCACGGCTATTTTTGGAAAAGTGAAAATCCATGTATTCGCGGCATGAAAGGCAAACGTATCAAAACCCTGCTTGTGAATGACGTTAATTTATACGGCTACCACTTGCCTCTGGATGTTCACCCAGAATTAGGCAACAATGCAAAACTTGCTCAGTTATTAGGGATTGGCGATCTTCAACCTTTAGAAAATAGCACAACCAGCATTCCTGTTTGGGGAACATTAAAAGATCCCATTACCGCTGAAGAATTTGCACAACGTATTGAACAAGTGCTTCAACGCAAACCGTTAATTTGCATCGAAAATGGACCGCACTTAATCCGTAAAATTGGCATTTGTACCGGTGGCGGACAAGGCTATATTGATTTAGCTGCAGCACAAGGTTGTGATGCCTTTATTACCGGTGAGGTTTCGGAGCAAACAATTCACTCTGCTCGTGAGCAAGGTATTCATTTCTTTGCGGCTGGTCATCATGCGACTGAACGCTATGGTATCAAAGCATTAGGTGAATGGTTGGCAACGGAATATGGTCTGGATGTAGAATTTAAAGATATTGATAATCCAGCCTAACTGGTACAAAGTGTGATTAATTGCCGAAAGCACACAAAACAAGTATAATCTTGTCGATTTTTTTAACTCAAACATAGGAAAAAATATGGGTTTCTTAACTGGTAAACGTATTTTAGTAACAGGTCTTGCAAGCAACCGTTCTATCGCTTACGGGATCGCAAAAGCAATGAAAGAACAAGGCGCTGAACTTGCTTTCACTTATTTAAACGATAAATTACAACCACGCGTAGAAGAATTTGCAAAAGAATTTGGTTCTGACATCGTATTACCTTTAGACGTAGCGACCGATGAAAGCATCCAAAATTGCTTTGCAGAATTAAGCAAACGTTGGGAAAAATTTGATGGTTTCGTACACGCTATCGCATTCGCACCAGGCGATCAATTAGATGGTGATTACGTAAACGCAGCAACTCGCGAAGGCTACCGTATCGCTCACGACATCAGTGCATTCAGCTTCGTTGCGATGGCACAAGCAGCACGTCCCTACTTAAATCCAAATGCAGCGTTATTAACCCTTTCTTACTTAGGTGCAGAGCGCGCAATTCCTAACTACAACGTGATGTGTTTAGCAAAAGCATCTCTTGAAGCGGCAACTCGCGTGATGGCTGCAGATTTAGGTAAAGAAGGTATTCGTGTGAATGCAATTTCTGCTGGTCCAATCCGCACTTTAGCAGCATCAGGTATTAAAAACTTCAAGAAAATGCTTTCTGCATTTGAGAAAACCGCAGCGTTACGCCGCACTGTTACTATCGAAGATGTGGGTAACTCAGCAGCATTCTTATGCTCTGATTTAGCATCTGGTATTACCGGTGAAATCGTTCACGTAGATGCAGGTTTCAGCATCACTGCAATGGGCGAATTAGGCGAAGAATAATTTTTCGTACAATCTATTTTTAGGCAGGCTTTTCAGTCTGCCTTTTCTCTTTTTTTAAATATAACTATGTTCCAAGATAATCCATTACTCGCACAACTTAAGCAACAAATCCACGATAGCAAAGAACACGTTGAAGGCGTGGTAAAAAGTACTGATAAAGCTTATGGTTTTTTAGAGTGCGATAAAAAAAGCTACTTTATTGCCCCACCTGCAATGAAAAAAGTCATGCACGGTGACAAAATCAAAGCCACCATTGAAAAGCAAGGCGATAAAGAGCAAGCTGAACCTGAAGAATTAATTGAGCCAATGCTCACGCGCTTTATTGCCAAAGTGCGGTTCAATAAAGACAAGAAATTGCAAGTTTTGGTTGATCACCCAAGTATCAACCAACCCATTGGCGCGCAACAAGCTAAATCCGTCAAAGAAGAATTACAAGAAGGCGACTGGGTCGTAGCAAATTTGAAAACGCACCCATTACGTGATGATCGCTTTTTCTATGCTACCATCAATCAATTTATCTGCCGTGCTGATGATGAATTAGCCCCTTGGTGGGTGACATTGGCACGTCATGAACAATCTCGTCATCCTGTGCAAGGTGCAGAAAGTTATGAAATGTTAGATCAACAAACACGCGAAGATCTGACCGCACTTCATTTTGTCACGATTGACTCTGAAAGCACACAGGATATGGACGATGCTCTTTACATCGAACCTGTCGAGCAAAATGCTACACAAACTGGCTGGCGATTAGTCGTTGCTATTGCGGATCCAACAGCTTACATTGCATTAGATTCACAAATTGAAAAAGATGCGAAACAGCGTTGTTTCACTAATTATTTGCCAGGCTTTAACATTCCTATGTTGCCTCGTGAATTGTCTGATGAATTATGCTCATTAATGGCAAATGAAACTCGCCCTGCATTAGTATGTTACATCGAAACGGATCTTGCGGGCAACATCACGGCTAAACCGCATTTTGTGTCTGCTTATGTGCAATCTAAAGCGAAATTAGTCTATAACAAGATCTCAGATTATTTAGAGCAAGTGCCTGATGCATGGCAACCGGAAACACCAGAAATTGCACAGCAAATTGATTGGCTACATCAATTTACCAAAGCACGTATTCAATGGCGTAAAACGCATTCTCTTTTATTTAAAGAGAAACCGGATTACTCCTTTATTCTCGCTGAAAATGGCAAAGTGAAAGAAATTAAAGCGGAATATCGTCGTATTGCAAATCAAATCGTGGAAGAATCCATGATCATTGCCAATATCTGTGCTGCACAATTCTTAGCCGAACAAGCACAAACCGGTATTTTTAATACACACTCTGGATTTGATAAAAAATTCTTAGAAAACGCGCATAATTTCTTAATGGCAAATTTAGCTAATGAAGAAAATCAAGCCGAGCTTGCTGAGCGTTATTCGGTAGAAAATTTGGCAACCTTAAAGGGTTATTGCCAAATGCGTCATGATATTGAACCGATTGAAGGTGACTATTTAGAATTCCGTTTACGTCGTTATTTAACCTTTGCGGAATTTAAATCAGAACTTGCTCCACATTTTGGGCTTGGATTAGAAGGTTATGCAACTTGGACATCGCCTATCCGTAAATATTCCGATATGGTGAACCATCGTTTAATTAAAGCCGTGCTCACACAGCAAGCTTGTGAAAAACCACAAGATGAGGTGCTTGCTCGCTTGCAAGAAGCACGTCGTCAAAATCGCTTGGTTGAACGTGATATTGCAGATTGGTTATATTGTCGCTATCTTGCTGATAAAGTCGCTGAAAACGCTGAATTTGATGCAGAAGTGCAAGATGTGATGCGTGGTGGTTTACGGGTTCAATTATTGGAAAATGGCGCATCCATGTTCGTACCGGCCTCCACATTGCATCCAAATAAAGATGAAATGCAAGTGAATGCTGATGAATTGGCACTGTATATTCAAGGGGAACGCCGTTACAAAATCGGTGATTTAGTGAAAGTGAAACTTACCGAGGTTCGAGAAGAAACTCGCAGTATTATCGGTCAGTTAATCATTTAATGACCACTTCCCTTCTAACACTAGAAATACCGCTCGTTACACAATGGGCGGTATTTTTCTAGCGCCGAAGTTGTGACAATATTTTATAGATGGTATCAAATAAAGGAATTTTGGAGATATATTGAAGATATTCAATATCTAGGAGAGGTATATGATATCCCCGCCTTGAAGAGCGGGGATAAAATTAGCATTTAGGTTGAATTACATTTTAGGAATATCAACACCAGATGAAAGCACATCTTGAATATCTGATTTTAAGACATCTGCTTTTGGCCCATAAATCGCTTGGATACCAGAACCTTTTACAATAAAGCCCATTGCGCCCGCTTGTTTCCAGCTGGCTTCATCACCCACTAAATCTGGATTATGTACGGTGATACGTAAACGTGTCATACAAGCATCAACATCTGCAATATTATTACGTCCACCAAGTAAGTTGATGATTTGAATAACTTGCGCGCTAGCATCCGCCACTTTTGGCTCATTGCTAGAAGCTTCATCTGAACCTTTCGCATCATAGTTACCATTACGGCCTGCTGTGGCAAGATTAAATTTCTTAATCATAAAGTTCGCGATAAAGAACATAGCAACAGCAAATAAGATCGATACCCAGATAAAGTTGATCACATCCATACCAATGCCTGCTTTAATCGCCATTGGTGTACGCGTTAAGAACTCAATGTTACCGAATGAATGCACACGTAAGTCCACAATATCTGCCATGGCGAAAGCACAACCTTGTACTAAAGCATAAACAATATAAAGTGGTAATGCGACAAACATAAACATGTATTCGATTGGCTCTGTTACCCCTGTTAAGAACACCGCAAGTGCTGATGAAAGGAAAATACCTTTATAGAGTTTTTTCTTGTCTTCATCTACGTTGATATACATAGCAAGCGTCAAGCCCATTAAGATACCGCTTGAACCAATCATTTGCCCTACTTTGAATCGAGCTGGTGTCACGGTTGAAAGTAGCTCGTTATATTGGGTTACATTACCCGCATCTTTAAGGTTAATTAAGTCAGAAATCCATGCAAGCCATAGTGGGTCTTGACCAAATACTTGTTTACCTTGTTGTACACCTGTTAAGAATTCATAAGTACCCCCTAATGACGTATAGTTCATTGGGATAGTCAACATGTGGTGTAAACCAAACGGAAGTAATAGACGCTCTAAGGTACCATAAATAAATGGTGCTAAAATTGGCGCTGAGTTTTGTGAGTTCGCAATCCATTGACCGAAATGATTAATTCCAGTTTGAACTAAAGGCCAGAATATCGATAAAACGATAGCGACTAATACAGAACGATAAATGACAACGAAAGGAACAAAACGTTTACCATTAAAGAAGGTGAGTACTTCAGGTAATTTACGGAAATTGTAGTAACTATTGAAGGTTGTTGCCCCCACAAAACCCGCAATAATACCGACGAATACCCCCATATTCAACGCAGGCTGTCCTAGAATATTCACAAAGTAATGTGCAACTGGAATTTCTCCTGCAAATACGGTACTTACGTGAGCATTTGGATCGGCTAGCATTTCAATTTTTACACCGAAGAAGTGACCCGTGATTAAGTTAATTAAAATGAAAGCAAGACCCGCTGCAAATGCGCCACCTGCACGCTCATTTGCCCAGCTACCACCAATCGCTAAAGCAAATAATAAATGAAGGTTACCGATAATCCCCCAACCAATTTGAGCGATAATGTTTCCGACACGCGCTAGCCATTCTGCATCACTAATCAAAGGCAGTGAGTTACCAATACTCACCATTAAACCCGCTGCTGGCATAACGGCAATCACAACCATTAGGCATTTACCGAATTTTTGCCAAAACTCAAAACTGAGTAGTTTTTTCATATCAATCCTCCTACAAGATGAGATCTACTTCTACGCCAAAATGGTCGGAAACAATCGGTTTATTTTTTCCATTAAAAATAACCTGACTGGATAAAACCCTTTTTGCTTGGTTTAAAAAAATATAATCTAATCGCTTTTCTTGACTATGGCCTTTCCAGCCGTCAATCGCTTTCTCTACAGTGATGCCGCTATCCTTCTGCTCTGCCATTTCAAATGTATCGAATAAGCCTAAGGATTTAATTTGTTGGTAAGCTTGTTGGTCGCTTATTGCATCGGTATTGAAATCACCCATCAAGATTTTCAGATTCGCACTTTGACTTCGCTCTACAATATAACGAACATTATCAAGTTGGTTTTCCCCATCACAATTTGGCAAATTGATGTGGCAAGAATAACATTCAATCAATTGGCCTTGATATTCTACTGTCAAGCCAATGATTTTACGCGAAAGAATCGAGTCAAGACATTGGTGTTGGCTACAATAAAATGCATCAACATCATAAACAGGCAAACGGGTTAAAAACGCAATGCCTTCATCATATTTATCGTAGCCAATATGCGAATTGCTCCAAAAAAGCGAATATTTTTGTGCAACGCGTTGATTGATTTTATTCAACAGAATGACACCATAGTTATCTTGCTTTAACGTTGGCGAAATAGCAGGAGCCGACATCAATTGATTAACCTCTTGTAAGGCAATGATGTCATAACCCTTTTCTACAATAGTCTCAGCAAGAATCTCTATTTTTTCCGCTTGGTTAGCTTCTAACCAAGCGTGTACATTCAGGGTAAGTAGTTTCATTGCTTCCCCTTAGCCCTCACAATGCCAAATGTCTGCATTATATTGAGCGATAGTGCGGTCTGATGAGAAGAAGCCCGCTTTTGCGATATTGTGAACCACTTTCTCATTCCAACTATCTTGATCTTCATAATCAGCTAAGATTTGTTCTTTCGCTTCGACATAAGCATTAAAGTCAATTAATGTCATAAACCAGTCTTTATTCAATAATTCGTTATAAAGACGTTCTAAACGTGTTTTATTCCCTAATTTCACCACGGCAGGATTCAGAATAAAATCGACCGCTCTTTTAATCTCTTTGTCGTTTTCGTAATATTCTTTTGAAACATAACCTGCTGTTTCATAAAGTTTAATAATGCTTTCTGAGTCTTTACCGAATGTATAGATATTTTCAGCACCAGCTAATTCTGCAATTTCAACATTAGCCCCATCCATTGTGCCTAACGTTAATGCGCCATTGAGCATAAATTTCATATTCCCTGTACCAGAAGCTTCTTTAGAGGCAAGTGAAATTTGTTCTGAAATATCGGTTGCTGGAATGAGTTTTTCCGCCACGCTCACATTATAGTTTTCCACCAAATGTACGTTTAAATACTTGTTCACTTTAGGATCATTATTGATTAACTCAGATAAGCAAAGAATTAAGTGAATAATATCCTGCGCAATCACATAAGCGGGTGCCGCTTTTCCGCCGAAAATCACCGTAATTTTACGTTTTGGTAATTTACCTGCTTTAATTTCTAAGTATTTATGAATCACATAAAGCGCATTCATTTGTTGGCGTTTATATTCATGGAAACGCTTAATTTGCGTATCAATGATTGAATTTTCATCTAAATCAATACCTTTATTTTCTTTAAGGTACGCTTTTAATGCTAATTTGTTTTCAAACTTAATTTTCGCTAATTGTTGATGAACCTTTTTATCATCTTTAAAGGCTAACAATTTTTCTAATTTCGTTGCATCATGCAAATACTCATCACCAATTAATTCTTTAATGTAAGCCGCTAATGCTTGGTTAGAAAACTCTAACCAACGACGGAAGGTAATACCGTTTGTCTTATTATTAAATTTTTCAGGATATAACGCATAAAACGCTTTAAGTTCTGAATTTTTCAAAATCTCTGTATGTAATGCTGCCACACCATTCACAGAATTTGAAAAGTGGATGTCCATGTGCGCCATATGCACACGTTTTTGTTTATCAATAATTTGTACGGCAGGATCTTTATACTCGGCACGCACTAATTTATCTAATTTTTTAATGATCACCACTAAATGAGGCACCACTTCATCTAAATAAGCGAGTGGCCATTTTTCTAATGCTTCAGCCAAAATTGTATGGTTGGTATAGCCCACCATATTACGTACAATTTCAACCGCTTCTGCAAATTTAATCTGATGTTTTTCCGTTAATAAGCGAATTAATTCAGGAATCACCATTGAAGGGTGAGTATCGTTGATCTGAACATACGCATAATCGGCTAAATCATGTAAATTACTGCCACGTTCAATCGCTTCATCAATTAATAATTGTGCTGCATTTGATACCATGAAGTATTGTTGATAAATACGCAGTAATTCCCCATTTTTATCTGAATCATCTGGATAAAGGAATAATGTTAGATTTTCTTCAATCGCAGTTTTATCAAACTCGATACCTTTTTTAATCAGTTTAGGATTCACTGATTTGATATCAAATAAATTGAGATAGTTTTTTGTTTCTTTCTTATAACCTAAAATATCAATGCGATCTAATTTAGAGGTTAACGTAAATTTCTTAAATGGCACCTCATAGCTAATATCCGTTGGAATCAACCAAGAACTATCTTCAATCCAGTCATTAGGTTCAGCATGTTGTTCATTCTTTTTAAAGACTTGTTTAAATAAGCCATAATGATAATTTAAACCGACCCCTTCCGCATTTAAGCCAAGGGTAGACATTGAATCAATAAAACAAGAAGCCAAACGACCTAACCCCCCATTTCCTAAAGACGGTTCTGGCTCAATATCTTCAATATGGCTTAATGATTTACCCGCACTTTCTAATTCCGTTTTGATGTCTTGATACACACCAAGGTTAATCAGGTTATTAGAAAGTAATTTACCAATTAAAAACTCAGCTGAGATATAGTAAACCTTACGTTTACCTGTGTTTTTAGGTTTATCTGCTGAGAGTGTTTTTACGTAATTTAATAATTGAATATAAGTTTCTTTATCGCTTAATTGTTCAAGCGATTTGTTGGTTTTGTTTTTTACAAATGTACTAAATTTAATCATTGGATTTTCCTGATTAGCACGTTGATATAACGTGGTCATTTTTGCTAAAAAGTCTTTTTTATCTTGCGTTAAATCAGATTGCTGCATTCTCCATTGCCAGTTTCCACCAATTGTTGAAGGAACGTTCATTCTTGAACTGGCTGGCAAATCTAAAACATCTTGCATTGTGGCAATCGCAGTATTGCTAACCGTCGCAAAGATCTGACGAATCATTGCTTGGCAAATCGATTCATCCTCACGGCGGTGCGTATAATCATTGATATATTGCTGCTGTTGTTCAGTTAAGCTGTTATACCAACCATTGGTCACATCATTATCATGTGTACCGGTATAAACAATGGAATGCGGGATGCAATAATGCGGGCTATCTAAGCTTTCTCCGCTGACATCTTCAAAACCAAATTGCAGGATCTTCATGCCTGGGTAATTACAATCTGCAAGTAGCTTTCTGGCTTTATCATCAATATTACCTAAATCTTCGGCAATAATCGGTAAATCACCTAATTGCTCTTTAACGGCTTTAAATAAGTCATAACCAGGGCCTGGCTGCCAGCTACCATCTTTAGCAACCTCTGCTTTTCCGTCCACTTGCCAATAGTCAGAGAAACCTTTGAAATGGTCGATACGCAGTACATCATAAATCTTAAAGCTTTCTTCAATGCGATGAATCCACCAAGCGTAGCCTTGTTTTTTATGTTCTTCCCAAGCGTAAAGCGGATTGCCCCAAAGCTGTCCTGTTGCACTGAATTGATCCGCAGGAACCCCCGCAACAAAAAGCGGATTACGTTCTTTATCTAATTGGAAAAGTTCTGGTTTTGTCCAAACTTCTACGCTATCTGCCGCCACATAAATCGGCATATCTCCGATAATCTTAATGCCCCTTTGATTCGCGTAATCTTTTAATTCGCCCCATTGTTTGAAGAAGAAATATTGCGTCACTTTAAAGTACTGAATTTGATCTGCTAACAGAGTGCGATATTTTTCTAGTGTTTTTGGATCACGCGCTACCGCTTTTTTATCATCCCATTTTTGCAATGCTTGATTGCCGAAATGCTCTTTAATTGCCATAAACTCAGCAAAATCGTCTAGCCACAAGCGGTTGTTTTTCTCAAAACTCTTGAAATCAGCTTGGAATGATTGATTCGATAAAAAATTTTTCACTGCCGTTTCTAAAATTGGACGGCGTGCATAGAAGATACGATCATAATCCACGCTAGTTGGATCATCCCCAAAATTGACTGAAGCATAATCCGCTTCTTTCAACAAGCCCATTTGGGTTAATAGATCAAAATCAATAAGGTGAGTATTACCTGCAATTGCAGAGAAAGATTGATAAGGTGAATCACCATAACTGGTGGTGGTAAGTGGAAGAATTTGCCAATAAGTTTGTTTAGTTTCAACTAAAAAATCGACAAACTCATAAGCTGATTGCCCAAAACTACCAATACCGAATGCATTTGGTAGTGAGGTAATGTGCATAAGAACACCACTTGAACGAGTAAGCATAATATTTCCTCTAGGAAGTTATCATTTTGGCTCATTCTAACCTAAACGTATTTTTATGCAACAACTTATACGTAAAAGTTAATAACATTTTCGTAAATATGTGACTTTTGTCACATTTTATACGTATAACATTTATGATTTTATGATATGCTATGACGACACCTATGGAACGAACGGTCGATAAAAGGATTAAAAATGAGCAAGTACAAGCAGGTTTATAACGATATAAAAACCCAAATTAACAATGGTAATTTAGCACCATTGCAAGAGCTCCCTAGCGAAAATGAGCTCATGCAAAACTATGGTTTTTCTAAAGATACTATCCGCAGAGCGCTGTCTTTACTTGAAATTGATGGCTATATTCAAAAACAACAAGGCCGAAATTCGATTGTTTTAGAGCATGATTTATCTAAACCACAAATGCTTTCTGAAATCAAAACAGTCAGCGAATTAAATAGTGCCTCAACCCATCAAGTGAAAACCACATTAACCAGCTTGTATATTGTGCAAGGCAAAGAAGAATTGATGGATATCTTTAATGTCAATGATCAAATCGATTTCTACCGCATTGCTCGTCTCCGTGAAATTGATGGTGAAGCGGTTGAATATGAGGTTTCTTATTTCGATCGCCGCATCGTGCCTTTTATTAGCCGAGAAATCGCTGAACACTCTATTTATCACTATTTAGAAAACGAATTAAAATTAAAAATTAGCCACTCACAACGAAAAATTGTCTTTCGCTATGCAAACGAAGAAGAAAAAAAAGCGATCGATCTTGGTGAGTATGACATGGTTGTGAATGTGACGAGCACCACTTATTTGGCAGATGGTCGACCATTTCAATATGGGAGTATTAGCTATCGACCAGATAAAATTGCATTTACATCAACAGCAAAACGACATATCTAGTTTTTGTAAATGATAGGTTATTATTTAAAAAATTCATAAAAAAAGTGCGGTCATTTTTAACCGCACTTTTTGTTTAAACTACTTTAACCAAAATTGTCCTTTTAAGAGCTTTCCTAGCGTCATCAGTACTAACCCACCAATCATCAAGTTAGCAAAGATAAACGCACCGTTTGCCAAC
>ENA-OPAC01000979-OPAC01000979.1-human-gut-metagenome-genome-assembly--contig:-NODE-979-length-14797-cov-4.302808_pt1 | contig 14797 bp, 13 predicted proteins | sample MGYA00241052_ERZ501420 | MGnify/ENA primary metagenome ERZ501420 (study PRJEB25962, sample SAMEA2042513) | human gut metagenome | biome: human gut; feature: human-associated habitat; material: faeces... | reverse complement strand
GGAGAAAGGAGAATAATCCATTACCCTCAAAAGAGGATAATTGGATTATACGTGAAAGGTATATATGAACAAAACTGATTTAAAGCTCTACGCTATAACAGACAGGCAGTGGCTGCATGGAGCGAGCCTTTCTGAGCATGTGAAGCTTGCAATAGAGGGCGGTGCCACTATGATTCAGATTCGTGACAAGGATATTCTGAGTACGGATTCTGATGAAGGGCTTAAGGATGAGTATAGTGAGGCTCTTGAGATAAAGAGAATCTGTCATGAGCACAAGGTGCCGCTCATCATCAATGATAACGTGCAGTTTGCAATTGATATAGATGCCGATGGAGTACATCTGGGACAGGATGACATGAATCCGGCGGAGGCCAGGAAGCTTCTTGGAACTGACAAGATAATAGGAGTTACGGCAAAGACCGTGGAGCAGGCAAAGAGGGCAGAAGCTGATGGCGCGGACTATCTGGGAAGCGGAGCCGTGTTTGGCTCTACCACAAAGCTCAATGCAAAGCCTATGACAAAGGAGCTTCTGCGTGAAATCACGGCGGCTGTCGATATACCGGTTGTTGCAATCGGAGGCATAAATGCAGACAATGCGGTCACGCTAAAGAGCACAGGGATTGCAGGAATCGCAGTGGTAGGAGCGATATTTGCAAGCGCAGATATAAAGGGCGCAGCCAGGGAACTCGCAGAAATATGCGACAAGATTCTGTAATCACAGTATGACATACTGCTATAACTACAGTAATTAAACAATATTTTGAAAATACTGAACAGTTATGAGAAATCACAACATTCAGTAGAAAGGAGCGTAAATATGCATACAGCACTTACAATTGCGGGAAGCGATTCAAGCGGTGGCGCAGGCGTGCAGGCCGATTTAAAGACCATGCTTGCAAACGGTGTGTTTGGCGAGAGTGTCATCACAGCACTCACGGCACAAAACACCATGGGAGTTGATGCGGTGATGAATGTACCGGCTGATTTTATCGAGGCACAGATGAAGGCTGTTTTTACGGATATTTTTCCGGATGCGGTGAAAATCGGTATGACATCATCGGTAGATACAATTGAGGCGATTGCCGCAGGTCTTGTAAAATATAAGGCAAAAAACATAGTTCTGGACCCGGTGATGGTCGCTACAAGCGGAAGCAGACTGCTTGAAGAAAATGCCGCAAACACTCTGATGGATAAGCTTTTTCCACTGGCTGACATCATCACGCCAAATATCCCTGAGCTTGAGGTGATATCAGGCAGACAGATTGAAAGCACAGATGACATCATAGAGGCATCAAAGGCTGTTTATGATAAATACGGCTGTCCGGTTTTAAGCAAGGGAGGTCATTTCACAGACACAGCATGTGTGTGTGACTATTTGTGGGATGGAAAGCAAATCATCACATTTGAGACCAAAAGAGTGGATAATCCAAACTCACACGGCACAGGCTGCACGCTTTCATCAGCGATAGCCAGCGGTCTGGCAAAGGGTCAGTCGCTCGAGCAGGCTGTGGATAACGGCAAGAGATATGTCACAGCATGTTTAAAAGCCATGCTTGACCTGGGACACGGCAGCGGTCCTATGAATCATGGAGCGTTGTTCATACAATGAAATAAGCACATGTTAAATAATTAATAGCAGTAATAATAAGAATAGTAATAACTACTAATTAACAGTAATAAAATAAAGAACAGGAGAGTACAATGAGTAATTACACAACACAGATGGATGCCGCAAGAAAGGGCATCGTAACACCTGAAATTGAAAAGGTAGCAAAGAAAGAGAAGATGGATGTAGACAAGCTGATGGAGCTTGTTGCAAGCGGAAAGGTAGCTATTCCTGCTAACAAGCATCACAAGGCACTTGATGCAGAGGGCGTTGGAAGCATGCTTCGCACAAAAATCAATGTAAACCTCGGTGTGTCAAGAGACTGCAAGGACTATGATGTGGAGATGCAGAAGGTCATGAGCGCTGTAAAGCTTGGAGCAGAGGCTATCATGGATCTTTCAAGCCATGGCAACACACAGCCATTCAGACAGAAGCTTACAAGCGAATGTCCTGCAATGATAGGAACAGTGCCTGTTTATGACAGTGTTATTCACTATCAGCGTGATCTTGCGACACTTACAGCACAGGATTTTGTCGATGTAGTCAGACTCCATGCAGAGGATGGAGTGGACTTTGTCACACTTCACTGTGGAATCACAAGAAAAACAATAGACCAGATTAAAAAGCACAAGCGTAAGATGAATATCGTAAGCCGTGGAGGCAGCCTTGTATTTGCGTGGATGTGCATGACAGGAGAGGAAAATCCTTTCTACGAGCACTATGATGAGATACTTGAAATCTGTGAGGAGCACGATGTGACAATCTCGCTTGGAGATGCCTGCAGACCGGGCTGCTTAGCAGATGCAACAGATGTGTGCCAGATAGAGGAGCTTGTAAGACTTGGAGAGCTCACAAAGCGTGCATGGGACCACAATGTACAGGTCATGGTAGAGGGACCGGGACATGTGCCGCTTGATCAGGTAGCAGCAAACATGAAGGTACAGCAGTCAATCTGTATGGGAGCACCATTCTATGTACTTGGACCTCTCGTAACAGATATCGCACCGGGCTATGACCACATCACAGCAGCAATCGGTGGAGCAGTGGCAGCAATGAACGGCGCAGCTTTCCTTTGCTACGTGACACCTGCGGAGCATCTTGCTCTTCCAAATGTGGAGGATACAAAGCAGGGAATTATTGCGTCAAAGATTGCGGCTCATGCAGCTGATATTGCAAAGGGAATACCGGGAGCCAGAGATATAGATGATAAGATGGCAGATGCCCGCCGTGTTGGATAACGCAAGAAAAGTACTTGACTGGGATGCACAGTTTGCATGTGCGCTTGATCCTGAGACAGCTAAGGCTATCAGGGATGACCGTCTGCCTGAGGATGACCACAGCGAGGCATGCAGTATGTGCGGTAAGTTCTGTGCAGTGCGAAGCATGAACAAGGCACTTGCAGGAGAGTATATTGATATATTGTAACTTTTTAGTACAGAAATATGCGATATACTTTAAGGTGAGGTAATAATGGAAAGTAAAAAGAACACTAAAAAAAGAACTCTTTCAATCAGAAAGATTGCCATGGCAGGAGTGCTTGTGGCAGTTGCCGTAGCAGGAAGCTTAATAAGCTTCCCTGTTGCCGGCAGCAAATGTGCACCTGTACAGCACATGGTAAATATATGCGCAGCAGTATTTTTAGGACCTGCATGGGGTGTCGGTGTGGCATTTTGTGCGAGTATCATCAGAAACCTGACAGGACTTGGAAGCCTCATGGCATTCCCGGGAAGCATGGTAGGCGCTCTGTGCTGTGGACTGATGTACAGATTCAGCAAAAAAATCATACCGACATGTATTGCAGAGGCGCTTGGCACAGGCATACTCGGAGGCCTGGCAGCGTATCCTCTTGCAAAATACGTGATGCTTATTCAGCCGGAAGGCATGTTTATATACATAGTGCCATTCCTTATCTCTACAGTGGCCGGAAGCATAGTGGCAGCAATTGTTATGCTGATTTTAAAGAAAAATGGCGCACTGACAGTATTTAAGGAAAATCTTGAGTAATATCCAGGGCTATGGCTTTATAAGAAGCTTCATAAGCTCATCCTGACAGATAGACCTAGAGTAGTGATAGCCCTGAAACCAGGTGACGTCGAACTGCCTGAGATAGCTCTCAAGGTTATCATTTTCTATGCCTTCAATACATATCTTTAAGTCTGCGGCATTGGCAAAATTAATCATTCCGATTACAAGTGCCTGCTTCTTTTTCTCCTCGAGAATGTCTTTAACAAAGAACATATCTATCTTGACACCCTCTACAGGAAGCTCAAGCATCATCTGAGATGAAGAGCTTCCTGTGCCATAGTCATCCATAGTGATGTGGATTCCGGCTTCCCTGAATGCAGTGACAGTTTTCTTTATCATAGATATAGGCAGATCTCTGCATCGCTCTGTAATCTCTATCCATAGCTGTGAAGGTGGAAAATCATACTCTTTAAGAATTGCCAGAGTATCTTCCACAAAACATTCCTTTTCAAGCTGCTCTGAGGATGCATTTACATTGATGAAAAAGCCCGGTTTTATCTTTGCAAATTCACTGGCTGCGCTTATTGCAGTTCTCATGATATAATTTCCGAGCTCATACATAGCAGGGGTATCCTCAAGCCAGTCGATAAACAGTCCGGGTGGCACCGTGCCAAAAGGCTCCTTTTTCCAGCGCACCAGAGCCTCAGCACCCATTATTTCACCATTGCAAGCCTTTACAATGGGCTGAAACTCTACAAAAAGCCATCACAGCTATTGATAACCGACTGATGAATGATTTTCATGATATCTATATGCGAGCTGCCATTGAACCTGACCATATCATTGAAAAATAACAAATCAGGGCTGTGAAGCTCCTTCGCGCGGTCTAGAGTGTACTCCACCTTGCTGATGACAGTTGAGGTATCACCATCATAATCCTTGAGAATCAGACACGCAGCATATATATCAAACTCAAATTTAAAGCATTTAAAGAAATACATGGACTTTATTGTATCGGCAATTTTCTGATAGAAGGCCTCGGCCAAGGCACGGTCTGCTTCCTTTACCACAAATACAAACTTGCAATTATTCATATAGTAGGTAGCGGTGCTGCCATCCATCATGTAGATGAACTTGAGCGCAAGCTCACGCTGGATTGCAGTGTTGAAATTGGAACCATACAGTATATTGAACTCATCTATATGACCTATCTCCACCTCGATTATGGTTACAGACCTGTTTTCCATGATATAGCCGTTGATGTCTCTTTCAAACTTTGACTGACCATAAAGATATGTATATGGGTCGATATCCGGAAGGGTATTTTCGTTTCTGAGCACGAGGACATGGTAGCGGTGTCCGTCATCACCGGTAAAAATATCAGAATAAAATCCCATCATATATTCTTTGGTATGCTTTCCCATGCGGACATAAAATATATCATCCGGTTTTTCACCATTTAAGCGATAGCGGATTTCCTGCTTATATTCCGGCAGGTCAACGTCGTTGACACAAGAGCTCAGCTGTTCAAAGAAGCAGGTATGCTCGCCGGCTTCAAAGCCGAAAAAATCAGCTGTCTTATCCGGTACGTATGATAAGTCATTATCCAGGTCGGTGATGATAGGATATATCCCGTCTGATAATTCTGAAATTTTATCAATAAATTCCTTGTATATCGTGTGTTCTATCATAAATTAAAACTCCATATGTGTATAATGCACAAAATTCTTTTATTATTATAGCATATGTATACATTATATACAATAAGTTAGTTGGGCTCTGAAAATGAAATTTAGGTATGAAGCATTAATATAAATTAATGATTTTAGTGTGTCATTTATATATTTGAAGGTATACTGATGACTGAAATATACCATCAGCTGCTTCAAATGCAACGTCACCATCATATTTGCCGGCAACAGAGCGGATGGATGACAGACCTATACCATAGTCGTCCCTCTTAGAAGAACGGTATTTTCCGTTTTGGATGGTAACATGTCCGTCAAAGCTGTTGTCCATAGTAATAATAAGTGTCTTATAGTGTACGTGGGCATGCAGTCGGATAAAGTGCGATGATTTCTCGTTCAAAGAATCAGAAGTATCCATGCGTCTGCAGGCTTCTATAGCGTTTTCTATCAGATTTCCAAATACCAGGCACAGGTCATTGTCCAAGGCCGCATCATCGGTTTCCGGAACAATAAGCTTTGTCTCAAGAGCGATATTTTCATTTCTGCATATGGCACTATAGTATGACAGAATGGAATTGACTACCCTGTTTTCGCAATAGCTTGCAGGCGCAGATGGTATGCTGTGGATCAGGGCATCCAGGTATTCATTCAGCTGTTTATTTTCAGTGTTTGCGAGGCCTTTTATTGCAACCAGCTGGTGACGCAGATCGTGACGCTGCTTCTTAAAAAGCTGTTCGTTTGTTGTGATGAGCGAATTATATTTCTTCTGCTCCAACAGGGAATGCTCAAGGAGATTCATATCGAATATGAGTCTTTCATTCTCACGTTTTATCATGAGCATATCGCTTATATTAAGCCCCATTATAATTCCCATGATTATAATGAAAAGCAGAGTTCCAATCTGGTACAGTAATGACAATGAGGCCACAAATTTTAAATGATAATTGATTATCTCAGCACATGAAGCAAGTGCCAGTATGAATACCGGAACCATCAGCCGTTTTGCCCTGCTGTTTTGGCTACGAACAGCCTCAAGGATGATGTATGCAGTCAGGAAGCAAAGTATGAGAGGCAGAATGACATGGAACACGTACATGCTCTGGGATAGTGCAACCGTACCGCTAAGCTGTAAGACACAAGCGACAAGGTCAAGCACGGTGAGGAGCTTCGCGATAGCTATAATTGGCTTGTCATTCTTAAAACCAACTGCAAGCCTGCAGAAATACAGCAGCGGAATCATCTGCGAGAAAAGCCCTATAAAAGCACACAGATACAGCAGTGTAGGGTTTTTGACTATGACACCTGTGTAGTTGCACTCGCCGATAGACCACATGCCGGCCATGAGTGAGAAGAATCCAAAATGAAATATCATCTTGCAAACCTCTTTATCGTAGTATAAAAGCATTAGTGAGATAAATATAAACAAAACACCTGCGGCAAGCTCAAGCAGTGCTATAAAGAATGACCATTTATTCAGCTTTAACAGAGTGAAAAATAAGGATTTGTATGCTCCGTAGATAGGAGAATATACCGTAAGCGAGCTTCTGGTAACAGGAGACAGATACTCTATGCGAAGCTCTGTATCACCTGAATGACCGTCAGTGCCTATCAGGTACCCCTCGGTTGCGGGATCCTTCATATAGGATGGATAGTTTTCGGCCCTGCCAAACTCATATATGAGGTCATCGTCCAGATAGACCTTCGCAGGGGAATAGACAGTTTTTATGTAGATTGGATCATCCTTGTTCAGGTTGATATGTGTGGTGACGGTGACATGTGTGCGCGGCGAAAGGTGCTTAAAGGTATGTGGAAATGTGATTTCTTCTTTATCTGAATCCGAGCCTTCCACTACGGCATATGCAGAGCTTACGATAGTGGCTTCAGGATAGCTCGCCTGGCTCATAATCATGTTTTTTGAGGAAAGAAGCAGTATGCAAATCAGTGTAAGCAGTATAATTGTCAGATAGGGAATATTTCGTATAGCGCTAATTTTTTTCATAATCCGGGCTCCTTGCAGTGTATTACTTTTGACAGTCTAGCTCATATCAAATCAATAGGAAAGTGCCTTATTTAAGCCCTCTGGTGTGATCAAAGTAGTATCTCTCCAGAGCCTTTTTGGCTTTGCCGGAGAGCTCTCTCTTGATAGGGATATTTGTGTCATCGGCCATCACGAAGCATTTGAGTGAAGTATCAATGCGTGTGACATACGACAGGTTTACCGCGTAGCTTTTGTGCGGCAGAAAAAACAGCTCAGCGGGCAGCTGATCTGAAAGATCTGAAAGCTTCTCATAGCAGCTGATTTCCTCATTTTCTTTTAAATGTATGAAAATCTGCCTGGCTCTCTGCTCTATGTACATGATATCAGAAAGGGCAAGCCTCTCCATACTCTTGTTTCTCTTCACATAAAGAGACGGGGCATCTGATTTCTTCAGCATGGCAAGGTGAAGAATGTTACTTAGCTCAGCTGCAGAAACCGGCTTTTCGATATATCCGATGGCAGACAGCCTGTAGCTTTCCAAGGCATGCTCCGTGCTTGTCGTGATGAAAGCAACCGGGATATCGGCATCTGTCTCGCGGATTATGGAGACTGCCTCTATGCCGGTCATGGAATCTTTCATGTATATATCCATGAGCAGCAGGTCATACTTTCCGTACTCATATGAGGCAAGAAAAGAATCTGCATCCGTAAAGACAGTGTATGTATTTTGGATATCGCTGTGGTTGAGAATATCACAAAGCAGCACGGTCTCTGCAGCTTCGTCCTCGCATACAGCTATATTAAGTGTTTGTGGCATGTTTATTCCTCTGTAGAATGTGAATGATTATAAATAATCATAATATAATATGAAATAAATATCAAATAAATATCAAATAAATATTGCTATTAAATATCCGAAATGCTAATATAATTATCAGCAGTTTATTAATTATTTTAAGGAGGTTTCAGTTATGAAATACTGTACAAATTGTGGCAGGCAGTTAGCTGATGATGAGGTATGCACATGTCGTCAGCAGGCACAGACACAGGACAACAATGCACAGGCAGATAATGCAGCACAGCAGGGACAGTTTAACGGACAGCCGCAGGGCAGCGCACAGGCACAGTTCAACGGACAGCCACAGGGCAGTGCACAGGGACAGTTCAACGGACAGCCACAGGGACAGTTCAATGGACAGCCACAGGGCAGTGCACAGTCGCAGGCGTTTGATAACTTCACACAGCAGGTGAGTGCAGCAGGACAGCAGCTGCAGAATGACAAGAATGTGGCATCTATCATCACATTCTACAAGGGTCTTGTTAAGAAGCCGGCACAGGCTGCAGCAGAGTTTGTAAAGAATGCAAATATGGCATCAGGCTTTATATTTATTGGCTTATTTGCCATAGTAGAGGTAGTGCTGTCTGTAGTATATCTGTTATCAAGCGTAATTGGCAGCATAGGCGGCTTTGGATTCTCATTTTACCCGGCGAGCTTCTTTGAGGGAATCTTCTCAGGAATCGTAGGAGAGGCAGTGAGAGTACTCATCCTGGCAGCAGTCATTCTGGTTGTATTAAACGCAGTGCAGAAGGATAAAAAGGTGACATTTGCACAGACACTTTCAGCAGCATGTCTGTATGATGCAGTATACCTTCCGATTATCCTTGTGGCAGCAATCATCGACATAATCCCATTCCAGTTCTTTGGCAATGTGAGCGGCTGGCTGCATACATTTGCGGGAGTAGTAGGATATGTAAGCATATTCTTTGGAGTAAGGGCAATAGAAGAGGATGACAATAAGCTTCCACTCGTGTGTGGACTGGCATTCCTTGCAACAGCCATTGGTTCAACAATTGTAAATGCTATTTTCTAATTTAATATTTGATTTAACATATCTGATTTAATATATCAGAAATAACCGGATCCTGTGAGATTTTCTTGCAGGATCTTTTTTTATTTCTTGCTTCGAATAGCTGATTTTTGCATAATAGAGGATAAATATATCATGGAGGCATAAAGAAGACGATTGATAGCAGAAATAGCTATCATATATCTTACGATTTGTCAAGTACGAGTTTTGACACTTTTTGTGTAAATTGTCGTTGTTATTGCCATGCGCGTAATTGATGTATAATGATAATTAGATTAATTTGTTTAGTTAAAAACTAGCTGAATATATGAGTCAATGATAATATGAATTCTATAATAAGCAGGTTTATAAAACTCGGGAAGAGAGGCACCTATGACGCATAAAATCAAGGTACAGATGTTTGGCAATTTCAGAATGGACTATAACGGAGCACCATTTGTGGCGGAAAAAATGCATAAGGAAAGCCAGTTCAACCGCATGATGCAGGCTTTGATACACTATTCTGACTGCGGAATAGCAAAGGATAAGCTCGAGGAAATAGTAATCGGTGAGCGTGACATAGATGCACCTCACACGGCACTAAGAGTTATTGTATACAAGACAAAGCAAAAGCTCGCACAGCTTGGACTGCCGGGAAAGAACCTCGTATATTTGGAGGGAGGCATATATTACTGGACTCCGGATATAGAGATAGAAGAGGATGCAGCAGAGTTTGAGAAGCTCTATAACGAGGCCTGTGCACTGGAAAAGCAGATGCCACATGAACCGGAGAGTGCAGAGACAGTGTGTGATGAGCGGATAAAGGAAATAGAAGACAATATGCTTGAGCTGTACATAAAAGCACTATATCTGTATAAGGGAGAGTTTTTGGCGGCATATACAGGCGAGACGTGGATAGCACAGGAGGCCAGACGCTATCACATTATGTTTGAGAAAATCATAAATGAAGCTGCGTATATACTGCGAAAGAGAAAACAATTCAAGGGACTGGAGAAGCTCGGAGTATATGCGGCAAAGGTCGACCCATTCAATGAGTGGGAGGAGCTCATCATGGAGGCGATGGTAGAGACCAGGCGCTATGATGAGGCGGAAGAGCTATACACGGATGTCGTGGACTATTATCTCAGGGAGTGCGGTATTTATCCATCTTCAAGACTCTTGGAAATCCTTGAGAAATACAGTAATCAGATGAATCATGCACATGAGATACTGGAAAACATCCAGGAGGGCATGAACGAGCAGGAGGAAACAGAAAGAGGTGGATATTTCTGCAGCTATCCGGTATTCAGAGGAATATACCAGGCGTCCATCCGTATTATGAAGCGCACAAGGGTACCTGTATATCTCATGCTCTGTACTCTGGAGGACGAGGAAGGCAGACAGGTACAGAGCGAGACAAAGATGAACAAGTATTCAAGGCAGCTTAAGAAGTGCGTTGGTGAATCAATCCGCTACAGTGACATATATACCTCGTATGGAAAGGTGCAGTTTCTTATCATGCTCATCGGAATCAAGCGTGAGGACTGCGAGATAGTGAAAAAGAGAATCAACCGCCAGTTCGCAAAGAAAAATCCGAGAGCCGCAGAGAAATGTCATGTGAACAGTATAGTTTGTGAGTTGTAAAGGAAATAGTACAAATAGGTTGGAAAAGCTACAAGGTGATTTTACACGATTAGAGGAAGTACTAATTTGATTATTTTATATATTATGGAGAAAATGTTATGAATGGTAAAGACAAGATATCAGTAATTATTCCATGCTACAATGTACAAAAATACATTATGAGATGCTTTGATTCAATTTACAGCCAGACATATGGCTTTGAAAATCTCGAAGTGATACTCATAGATGATTTATCAACAGACAATACATGGTCTATATTAGAATCCTTACAAAGACAATACCCGGAGAATGTTATATCTCTTAAAATACAGAAAAAAGGAAAGTGTGGCGGTGCACGTAATCTGGGAATGGATATCTGCACCGGCAAATATATCACATTTGTGGATGCGGACGATTATGTGCATCCGGATATGCTCAGGGTGCTGTATGACAGAATGACAGAGGACGATTATGATGTGGCACAGTGTGGTGTATCGTGCTTTAAAGCAGATAAGCCAAATGTATTAGAAGTAAATGATTTTGAAATTCAAAGGCTTGATTTGGATAATGTTGATAATAGGAAAAATCTCATTATAGGTCTGACCGGATTTACTAATGTAACAGCATGGGCAAAGCTATACTCAACCAAATTTATAATAGAACATAATCTAAGATTTATAGAAGATGTATATTATGAGGATACACATTTTTCTATGCTTTGTGTGTTACTTGCAAAGAAATATTGTAAGGTGCAATCGACATTATACTATTACTTTGAGAATACAGAGGGCATTATACGTTCTGAAATTAGCAATGCAAAGATCCGGGATGCTAAGATTATTATGGATCATATAAGGCAGGCTATTCAAAGTAGAAAAGCAGAACTGGGAAATGTAATTGAGCAGTGTTATTGTGAAATCCAGACATTTTTGTTATGGCACCAATATATTGAGCCATATAGTAGAATAGAAACCTTTATGAATAGGGAACTGGATATTTGCAAAGAAGAGTTTTTAAAGAGTGAACCGGATATATTTAATAATCCATATGTGAAGTTTTTTTCAGATGATGTGGTATTGAAAAGAATGTCAAGGCTGAGAGTAACTGCGAAAAAAATGGATAATGCATACTTTTTGGATAATGCAATGCATATCTGTCTTGGTATACATGATAAGGATGGAAATTACAGTGTCTGGGCTGGAACAACGATGCAATCCATTGTTGAAAACACAAAAGCGCCAATAGTTTTTCATATATTACATGATGACACATTGAACGAAATAAATAAAAATAAGCTGAGTCTTATTGCTGATAATAGTGGAAATGATATAGAATTTCATCATTTTAATTCGGACGTTTTTGGCACGTTTGCTGATTCAATGAATAGATTTGCAATTGGAACAATGTTCAGAATTATGTTGCCCGATATTATGCCGGATTTAAAAAAAATAATATATTTGGACTCTGATTTATTTGTAAATACAGATATTGAAGAATTATGGAACCTAAATATAGATAATTACTGTCTGGCGGCTGCTCAGGATTGTTCGACAATAAGAAATTGGGGAACTCCATACGCTGTAGCAGCAGGGCAGACAAGTCGTGACAGATATTTTAATGCGGGTGTTCTTTGCATGAATCTTGACAATATCAGGAAAAATGGAAGCCTGTTTCAACAGGTTATAGATTATCTGAACGATAATCCACGGACATGGCTTCCTGACCAGGATGCTTTAAATGCCATATTCAGCGGAAAAACCTTATTGATAGATGAAAAATGGAATTATTTTATTGATGAGGCAAGAAAAAATAATGAGAAAGCAGAGAAAAAAATATATCATTATGCTGCAACCCTGTTGATGCTGCATACAAATAATGAAATTGACAGAGCCTACTATTTCACAATACTGAGAACCCCATGGGGAGAGCAGATGGAGGATGGCTTATTGTGTAATTCTATGGGCAGAATTGTGGATAGAACAGCTATGCTGGAGAAGCTGCTAAAAAAAGCTACTCAAAACAATATACGACTCGTATTCTATGGTGGAGAGAATAGCTCTATAAGGAATGCAATGAGGCTATTAAATAGAAAATTCGATAGCTGTGAATGGCATGAGCATTTAAAGGAGAATGAGATTATCTGTGATGATAATACGGTCTATATAGTTTCAGCGGATGCGGACGATAGTAATGGATTAGAAATACTTGCAAATGCCGGATTAGAAAATGGCGAGAATTATTTTATAACACAGAGGTTTTTACATTATACAGAGGGTGGGTTTGCCCTATGATTTTTATTACTGATGAATTAGGTAAGTTTGAGAAAAATATAATAGAGCTGGCAGAAAATATGGGATTTAAAGAATGCAAAACAATAGAAGCCATAGATTTGTTTTGTGGCATATCTGAAAAAAACGATGTGCTTAAGGAAAAAGACAGGTATTATGCATTCATAGATATCCCTCAATATTGGAGTGTTCGTGCAGATGGTCTAAATGGTGCTATATATGATAATAAAACCAAAAAGGCAAACATCTATTTTAAGAATCCGATAGAGAAAAGAATGGTCAGCAGAGTCGAGTGGATTGACAGGAATAATACAGTATATAGAATAGATTATTACAACAAATACGGATATATGTATTGTTCGGAGAATGTGAGTGGCGGCAATGTTACAGTCAGGGAATTCTATGATAGAAATGGTGACATTAAAGTATTAGAACAGACAGGTCCAAAGACATATACCACGTTTGGCACCCGCATTAGTCCGAAGAGCTATAGAGGCTTTGCTGATTATTTGGAAGCTTATCTTAAATATAATAAAATTTATGATGAAAATATATGGCTGACAAGTGATGAGATATTAAATAAATTTGCCTGGGATTATGGTAATTTTAAAATATCATACCTGCCACAAAATAGATTAAACTCAGATTTGACAGTAATAACTCAGACTAACACAGCGTTTCGAATACTGTGCAGTGAAGAGCAGCAGGTCAATTGGTATAAAGAAAATTCAAATTATAAATGCGACAGAGTATATTCATATTTTGAAAATAATGAATTAAAATTTGGAAAAAAGGAAGCACTTACTATTACAGAATCGGATCAGCTTGAGTATATTGAACAGCTTATAAATGACTTTCCGGAAATAACTTTTCATATAGCTGCCAGTACCATTATGTCAGATAAATTAACGAGACTGGATATAAATAATAATGTTGAGTTATATCCATGTATTACGGAACAAAAGAGAAAAGAACTGTTTGAAAGATGCGATATTTATTTGGATATTAATCATTACAGAGAGCTATACAATGCAGTAAACGAGGCAATGGTTAATAATATGATAATACTAGCGTTTGACAATACAGCGCATTCAAAAGAATTATATCCAATGGGAAATATTTTTGAAAGCAGCAACTATGTGAAGATGAAAGAAACTCTAAAAAATATAATAACTAGTCAGACGATATTCAATGAATATATAGACAGGCAAAAGAAGCAATTAAAACAATTAGCTGCAAAAGTAGTTATGGGTGATACAGATGAGAGTATTTGATTTTACATTACTTAGTGGATATGAATTTTCCGGAGTCGATGTTGCTCAGGGATTTAGAGCAAGATTGTTTGCAAAAAACAATGTAAACGCTAAATTTATTTTTACAGAGCTGCCGACAATTAGGGATATGGAACTGTATGGTTCGCAAAAAATAAAACGTGGTCAGATTATGTCTGCACATCTTTTTATGACCGGAAGATTAGATATGAGTTTGTCTGTGAAAAAAGAAGCTCTTTTAGAAAATGAAAAAGAAAACTATGAGTATGACAATATAGATGAGGATGGAAAGGTGATTCGTCTATATAATTCCGGTGAAAAATCAGTTGAAATATTATGCGATGAAGATGGATTTGTTATAAATGAAAGTCTCTTTAAAAACGGAAAAAAGTATTTAGAAAATTATTATACAGACAGTTTGTCATATACAGAGCTGTATAATTGGGATAATGATTCGAACGATGGCTTAAATCTAGGAAGACTAACTATTAAAAGTCAAGCCTTAAAATGATATTTTTTGAATAAAGTACA
>ENA-OPAC01000977-OPAC01000977.1-human-gut-metagenome-genome-assembly--contig:-NODE-977-length-14828-cov-97.885399_pt1 | contig 14828 bp, 10 predicted proteins | sample MGYA00241052_ERZ501420 | MGnify/ENA primary metagenome ERZ501420 (study PRJEB25962, sample SAMEA2042513) | human gut metagenome | biome: human gut; feature: human-associated habitat; material: faeces... | reverse complement strand
AACGCGAAGTTGGAGGTATCGTACATCGGCATGGTCACCAAGACCGTCAAGGCCGCAAAGAACATGAAGATTGTATTGGATACTGATAGCAAATCACTTGACGAAGTGATGGTTGTTGCTTATGGTACTGAAAAGAAATCTGCCTTTACTGGTTCTGCTGCTGTAGTAGGTGCAGAAGAGATTGGTAAGGTTCAGGTAACCAACGTTGTTGATGCTTTGAAAGGTAAGGCCGCTGGTGTGCAGATGATAAAAGCTTCTGGTGCTCCTGGTTCTACCTCTACAATCCGTATCCGTGGTATCAGCTCTATCAATGCAGGTAATGATCCTCTTATCGTAGTTGACGGTTCTCCATACGATGGCGATATCAATACGATTAACCCTTCTGATATTGAAAGTATGACAGTATTGAAGGATGCTTCTTCTTCTGCTCTTTATGGTGCACGTGGTGCCAATGGTGTCATCATCATCACTACCAAGTCGGGTAAGATAGGCGAAGGTAACATTACTGTTGACGCAAAGTGGGGTTCCAACTCTCGTGCTATTCCAGACTATGAGTTTGTGACAAGTCCTGCCAAATATTACGAAATGTGGTATGCCGGACTTAAGAACTATGCCATGGCTGATGCTAAAGGCAAGGATAAAGGAACAGCTATGACCAATGGTCTCGGTTACAGTGAGACAGCTGCACATGAGTGGGCTAACAGCCAGGTGGCAACTGCCGGCAGCTATGGCTTGGGCTATCAGGTGTTCAGTGTTCCTGAGGGTCAGGAGTTCATCGGTACCAATGGCCGTGTCAACCCTAATGCCACATTGGGTAACGTGGTGAATGGTTATTATCTGATTCCTGATGATTGGACAGATGCTATCTTCAGCAACAGCCTGCGTCAGGAGTATACTGTTACAGCCAATGGAGCAAACGACCGTGGCTCTTTCTATACATCCGCAAACTATCTTAGCTTTGATGGTCTTACTCCATCATCAGACTATGAGCGTCTTGCTGCTCGTTTCAAGGCAGACTATAAGATTAAGAATTGGTTGAAGGTGGGTGCCAATGTAAGCTATACCCATTACGACATGAATGGTACAAACGATGAAGGTGAAGCCGCTTCAACAGGAAACGTGTTTGCTTTTACCTTTATGGCACCTATCTATCCTTTGTATAACCGCGATGCCAATGGCAACATCATTTTCGACAACAACAGTGGTATCAATAGCTATGACTATGGTGACGGTAAGGTAAACGGACAGAAGCGTCCTTATATGTCGCAGTCAAACCCATTGTCTGATAACCAGTTGAACGTCCTCAACACCAATGGCAATACCTTGAATGCTACAGGTACCGTAGAAATCAGCTTGCCATACGACTTCAAGGTAACCTCTATCAACAGTGTTTACAATGACGAATATCGTGCCACACAGACCACCAACCCATACTATGGTCAGTATGTTTCTTCTAACGGTATCGTTTACAAGAGTCATGGTCGTTCTACATCCTATAACTTGGAGCAGCGTTTGAACTGGGCTCATTCTTATGGCAACAATAACATTTCGGCTCAGTTGGGACATACCTACTATGATTATCGTGTTTACTCTTTGTCGGCTTCCCGCAAGAATCAGTTCAATCCAAACAATACTGAGTTGAATGGTGCAGTGGCTTCCAATGGTACACCTTCTTCTTCTATGACCCGTTACAACACCGAGAGTTATATGGCTCGTGCTTTGTACAACTGGGGCGAGAAATATTTTGGTCAGGTGTCTTATGTTCGCCAGGCATCTTCTCGTTTTGCAAAGAATAACCGTTGGGGTAGCTTCTGGTCACTTGGTGGCGCATGGCTTATCTCTAAGGAAAACTGGTTCAAGGCTAAGTGGATTGACGAGTTGAGACTGAAGGCTTCTTATGGTCAGGTAGGTAACGATAATATCGGCGAATACCTTTACACTCAGCGTTATTCTATCAAGTCCTCAAGCGACAATGCCAGTCTGGTACCATCTTCAGTGTTGAAGAATGAGAATATCAGCTGGGAGACAGGTGGTATGTTCAATGCTGGCGTAGAGTTTTCTATGTTTGGACGCCGTTTGAATGGTAATGTAGAGTTCTTCTCTCGCAAGACTTCTGATATGTTGTTTGCATTTTCTTTGCCAATCAGCTATGGTTATACCTCACAGTGGAGAAACATCGGTGATATGATGAACAATGGTATCGAGGTTTCTCTCGATGGTGATGTCATCCGTACCAAGGACTTGGTATGGTCATTGAATGTCAACTTCTCTTACGACCACAACTATGTAAGCAAGTTGCCTGATGATAACAAGACTTTGGTAAAGGATGGTCATGCAGGTTACTCTAATGGTACTTACTTCGTGGGTGAGGACTTGCCACTTAACACGCTGTATCTGCACAAGTATGCAGGCGTTGACCCTGAAACAGGTATTGCTCTGTACTGGAAAGACAAGACCGTGACAGATGAGAATGGCAAAGAAACTACCGAGATGGTAAAGGTTATGGATCCATCAGAGGCAAGCTACTATCTCTGTGGCAATTCTCGTCCTGAGGTGTTCGGCGGCTTCGGTACTTCTGTATCTTACAAGGGCTTCGATTTCTCTGCTCAGTTCTCTTATCAGTTGGGTGGCCAGATCTTGGATAGCGACTATCAGCAGGCTATGTCTTATAACCGTGGTCAGGCTTTCCATGTTGACTTGCTCAACGCCTGGACTCCAGAGAACAAGAATACCAATGTGCCTCGTTTGAACTTCATGGATGCCACGAGTGGTTACGAAGCAGCTACTTCAGACCGCTTCCTGATCTCCGCATCATGTTTGTCACTCGACAATATCCAGCTGGGCTACACATTCCCAAAGACTTGGATGCAGAAACTTGGCTTGCAGAGCTTGCGTGTATATGCTACTGCTGACAATGTTTGGGTATGGTCAAAGCGTCAGGGACTGGATCCTCGTCAGAGCCTTTCTGGTGGAGCCAACTCTACTTACGCTCCATCTATCAGAACCATTTCTGGTGGTTTGACAGTTACATTCTAATAATATAAAATAGAGATTACAATGAACAAGATAAATAAGTATATAGCAGGTATGGGAGTGGCTGTCATGTCGCTTGCCACATTTAACAGCTGTATCGAAGAGGTTGAGCCACAATCTTCTACTGTAATAGAAAGTCAGGTCAATCAGTCCTCTTCTGCTGTAAAAGCTTTGATATGGGGCCTTCCTTATTATTTCAACGCTTGCGCAAGAGACTATCACTTCGAGTTTGGTTATGGTGCGATGTTGCACATGCGTGATGTGATGACAGGCGACCTTCCTGTAGTCTATTCTCCTAATGGATATGACTGGTTTGCTAATTATGAGCAGACGACTTTGTTGAATCAGGACTCTCCTACGATATGGTATGTCTGGGCATATTATAATAAGTTTATTCAGAATACCAATGTTGCCCTCTCTGCGATTGCCAATGCCAACAAGACTGGTATGGAGGACAAGTATGCAGGCTATGAGGCTGTAGCCAAGGCGTTCCGTGCCATTGCTTACCTTGAGATGGCACAGATGTATGAGTTCAAGACCAATGATAAGTTTACTACTGGTGTAAATGCCGATGGTAACAACGTAGAAGGCTTGACAGTACCTATTGTTACCGAGAAGACTACATTGGAAGAGGCTCGCAACAACCCTCGTGCTACAAAAGAGGTAATGCAGCAGTTTATTCTTGATGACTTGACTTATGCTTTGGAGAACATCGACAAGTTCGATGATTCTGATAAGGTGTTCCCACACAAGGCAGAGGTTTATGGTCTGATGGCTCGCTTCTATATGTGGAAAGAGGATTATCCTAAGGCTCAGGAGGCTGCCCGTAATGCCATCAACAACTATAGTGGCAGTCCGATGACACAGAGTGAGGCGTTGAGCAAGACTTCTGGTTTCAACGACTTGTCTAAGTTTATGTGGGGCGCTAAGCAGACTGATGCCAACGAAAGTGTAAAAACTGGTATCATCAACTGGACTTCATGGATGAGCAATGAGACTTCTTTCGGTTATACAGGTGCAGAGCCTTTCATAATGATTGATGCCAACATGTACGATCGTATCGGTAATTCTGACTGGCGTAAGCTGATGTGGAAGGCTCCTGAGGGCACTTCTTTGGAAGGCAAGACCGAATGGATTGACGCAAAGACTGCTGAGAGCTATCCTGACTATGCATCAGCCAAATTCCGCCCAGTCAATGGCGACGGTGACAACTATACAGTAGGTGCAGCTTCTGCTTATCCTGTGATGCGTGTTGAGGAAATGTATTTCATCGAGGCTGAGGCTGCAGCTCACCAGAATGCAGAGAAGGGCAAGGAACTCTTGGAGAAATTCATGAAGACTTATCGCAATAAGACTTATAGCTGCAGCAAGACCGACCAGGATGATGTCATCGAGGAAATCGTATTCCAGAAGCGTGTAGAACTCTGGGGTGAGGGATTGACTTTCTTTGATATCAAGCGTTTGAACTATTCTGTAGAGAGAGGTTACCTTGGAACAAACTTTTATGCTGGTACCAGATTCAATACTCAGGGCCGCCCTGCATGGATGAACTTTACCATCTACCGTACAGAAGCAGAGGACAATCCTGCATTGAAAGGTTGGAACAACCCTAACCCAACTTCTGCATATTCAGAGTGGACAGGAAAATAACACTTAAAAAGTAAAAATCATGAATAAGATATTTAGATATGCAAAAATCGCAATTGCGGCTCTGGTTACTGTTGCCATGGGTGCATGTACAAGCGATTACGAATATGATACACCTGAGGCTCTGAAGGGAGCCCAGGTATATTTCAGCAACACGCTCCCAAGTAAGATTGAGGTGAACAAAGAGTCTGGAAACTTCGATGTCACCTTGAGTCGACAGAACACAGAAGGAGAGCTTACCGTGCCACTGATGTTTACTGCAGATGAAGGCAATATCTATACGGTGCCTTCAACAGTGACTTTTGCTGATGGTGAGGCTACTGCAAATATCCACATTACTTTCAACCCTGACGAGTTGGTTTATGGTAACTACGTGGGTGGTACTATCAGTTTCGATGCTGACAACTTCTCTACTCCATTTGGTGCAACTTCTTACCAATTCAAAGCAGGTGCTTCTGCTTACGAAGATGTGGAAGGTGGCAAGGGTAAGTTCCGTGACGGTCTTATATCTGCACTTTATGGCATTGAGGTATTGGAATACGATGTACAAATCCAGCAAGATGCACATACCCCTGGTATCTACAGAGTGGTAGCACCTTATGGTCAAAAGGGATGGAATGGTGCAAACCCTTGGTACACAGCATTCGATGAGAACGAGAGCAATACCGATATGATTATTGATGCAACTGATCCTGACTTTGTTTATATCAAGGGAACCTTCAACACGGGTGTAACACTCAATAGCAGTGAAGGTGATATTTCAGCCATCTCTTATGTACAATTCCTTTTGGACAATGGCAATTCTCTTGATTTAATAAAGAGTAAGAAGCCAGAACTGTTCGGTACTTTCAAGGATGGTGTATTCACCTTCCCAGCCAAGAGTATTCTTATGTATTTATAACCATAGAACAACCAAAACTAATCAGAAATATCCGAGTGTAAATCTTTAATTACCAGCATATTCTAAAATTTAACACTTTTCGGTTGCCATTTGTCGCTTCCCAAATTTCCACATATTTTTGAGACGTATTTCTGACGTGGAGAATTTGCGGGGCTTGTTTTTTGTCACACCGTGCAGACAGTTGACAAGGGTTTACAACCGTTTACGACAAGCGACAATAACCGCCCCGATATGCGGAAACAGTCACACTGTGTAGAAAAGCGACAATGGTTGACTTCCGTTCACATCCGTTTACCATTTCAGAGATATAGGATTGAAGAAATGAACCATTAAACGATAAAACGGTATGAAAGCAACCAGAAAATGCAGTTTTTGCGGCAAGTCCTTTGTAACCCGAAGCGGTATGCAAAGATATTGCAGTGAGGCTTGTCAGGCAGAAGCCAAACGAGCCAGAGTGATGCAGAAGAACAACCTCTTCAAAGTCGCCCAACCCTTGATGGAGATACAGCATCAGGAGTATCTCACCTTTTCCAAAGCAGCCATCCTCATGGGCTGTTCCCGACAGTACATTTACAAACTTGTAGCCATCGGCAAGCTGAAAGCCTCACGCATCAGCAACCGCATGGCATTCATCCGCAGAGCCGACATCGAGCAGATGTTGGAGGGCAATCCCTATCACCGCATCCTGCCCGGCAACACCTCCACACCAAGGAAATCATCTTCATCTTCCTTACCTGCCAAAAGAGAAAAAAGGGAAAAGGAAAGCGAAGAAGTGTTGGACTTCTATTCGGGCGAGGAGGTGATGTCCCTTTTTAAGGTAAAGCAGTCATGGCTTTACACTTCCGCCAAGCGTAACCATATCCCCATCTGCCGTATCGCAGGAAAGAACTATTACAGCAAGAAGCATATTGACGAGTTTTTCGGTGTGGCAGTTGATATTAGCGAAATTACCGACTGGCTACTGACCGAGGAGGTGGAGGAACTGTTCGGCATGAAGCCGACCGCACTCCGTGCCTACACCTATCGCCATAAGATACCCACTAAAAGAGAGTACGGGCGTACCTATTACTCCAAATCACATTTGAACGAACTCCGCAGAACTGACCTTGTGAACGATGAACGCTACTATACCGTTGAGCAGGTGCAGCAAATCTATGGTCTTTCGTCAGCCAACATCTGCCATATCGTCAAGGTGAAGCACATCGAAAAGATAAAGGTGGGTGTGAAAAACCTGCTTTTGCGCTCAGATGTGGAGCGTGTCATGGCTGAAAGGAACAAATAACCGTGAAAAATCGGGATTATCGAAAATTATTTCAAAATGATGTATCGTGGAGGTATTCACGGATATTTCACGTTGTTCCTTTGCCATCGGAAACATGGATACAACTCCAAAATGTATACAACCAATTAAAACATAATTATTATGAGTAAATGCAAAACAGTTACCTTGCGTAAGCGCAAGATTAAGAACGGGACACAGTATTCACTATGCCTTGACTACTATCCCGGCTACCGTGACAATGTCACCATGAGAGTGATTACACGTGAAGCCTTAGGAATTTACATCTTCGCCAAACCTGCAAACCAGCAGGAACGGGACTTCAACGCACGCATGATGAAGAAAGCGGTCATCCTGCGCAACCAGCGCTACGAAGCCATTTTCAATGAAAACAACGGCTTTTTTGACAAGACCAAGATGAAGGGCGATTTCCTTGCCTATTTCAAAGGACTGGCTGACCGCAAGAATATCAAGTGGCAGCACGTATACAAGCATTTCCAGCGGTTCGTGAACGGCAAATGCACCTTTGAGGAGGTGGATGTGGATTTGTGCCGCAAGTTCATGGAATACCTGCTTGATGCACCCCAATCCATCCACACCAACCAAAAGCTGCACATCAACTCCGCAGCAGGCTATTGGTCAACTTTCCGTGCCGTGCTGCACACCGCTTACCGTGACAGGAAGATAAAGGAGAACCCAAACGGCTTCTTAGACCGCATCGAGTGCATTCCCACCATCAGGGAGCATTTGAGCCAAGAGGAACTGATACGGCTTGCCGAAACACCCTGTGAGGAGGAGGTCTTGAAAAAAGCTTTTCTTTTCGCCTGTCTTACGGGACTGAGAAAGAGCGACATCAGACAGCTCACGTGGCAGCAGATACAACCATACACCAACGGCAGGATGTTCGTTACCACCCGTATGCAGAAAACCAAAGAAATAGTGCATAACCCCATCAGTGATGAAGCCTATGGACTGCTGGGAGAACGGGGCGAGGGACTTATCTTTGAGGATTTCAAGGACAAGATGCTGCAAGGACCACTCCAACGGTGGCTCACGGCAGCAGGGATAACCAAGAAAATCACCTTTCACTGTACCCGCCACAGCTTCGGAAGCCTGCACGTGGAAATGGGAACGGACATGGCTGTCATCCAAGCCTATCTCGGACATAAGAACATTACCACCACACAAATCTATTCCAAGATAGCAGCGCAGCAGATGTGTCAGGTGGTGGACAAGATAACCTTGAAGCGCAAGGAGGCATAAATGTCTCACATTGACAGGTATTCAGAGGGGCGGTTATGGCTACAAGGCTATAATCGCCCCTCTATGTTTTTGGCTTGATGCCACCATTTATAAGCCCCTCAGAGTATGAAACAGAGTATGATATGATGACATTTCGTGAAATACATTGAAAAAGACCGTTCTAACCGCAAATAACGGGCAGTAATTGGGAAAAATAGCATTAACTTTGCACAAAATAATACAGGAACATTCAATCTCTCAACGAAATATGGAATCATCAATCAAGGACAAATACATCATCTTGGGCTTTGTCGGCTTCGCCATCGTCCTAATATCTTCCATTGCCACGCTGGTAATAGCGGACAGCTTCAACCAAGACAACTTTGTCAGGTGGATAGTATTCGTATGCTGTAACCTGTTGGGATGGTTGCTCTATCTCTCCTTTCAGACACTTATCTTTGATACATACGAAATCTACAAAATCAAGTTCGGCAAGAAAGAAACGATTGCCGAAGCCATAGAGGTGCAGGAAGAACTGTCACAAAATACACTTGAAGAAGCCACATCTGTGCCTGGACCTACATCAGTCCCTGAGCCTGTACCCGAATCATCCCCGACAAAAGAAGAGACACTTATCCAAACACAACCGATAGAGCTTACTATCGCCCCGGATCTTCACGAAAAGAACCGTGCCAATTACGCAAGCAGAGAGCAACGGGAAAAGGAAGAGCGCATCCGCATGGTCATGGAGTATTGCCATTATTACCTGCCTCGCATTGCCGACCAAGAAACCGTGAACCACATCTGTACTGAGGTGGACAAATGGATGAATCTTAACACTTATACCCCGAAGCCCATACAAAGACCGTTTACCAAAGACATCAACAACATTCCACTCCGTCACTTCGTATGGAATATCTCTGAGCGTTTCCTGTACAAGAGATACTACAATGGGGATAACCGTGCCAAGTTCATCAAAGCCCTTTTCCCGAAATCGTTTGCTGATACAGACTTATCAACCATCAAGAATTTCAAGGTAGAGCCGTTAAAGACGGAAATTCCCATTGATGAACCCGAAAACGGCAAACTTGATTTCCACTATCCCGAGGATTATGTGCGGAATTAGGATAATCACGACACCAACGACAACCATCCGGTAACTCATAACCGCCTGTTTTACATCGTTTCCCGAGTAATTTTACCCGTCATTTATGGCTGGGCTTAATTATTCGGGAATTATTTTGCAATGACGTGTCGTGGAGATATTCACGGATATATCATTTCAGTCCTTTGCGCCAAGTCTTACAAAAGAGACGAGTACGCGAATGGAAAAATCAATTCTTACCTTCAACGACCTCCCCGAGGTTGTCGCTCAGCTTCGAGACGAAGTGATGAGCCTGAAAAGCCTGCTCGCCGAGCAGCGCAGTGTGAACAATGCCAAAACGGTGGACACCCACGTGCCCATGTCTGTGGACGAGGCAGCAGAGTATTTAGGTATCCCTAAGGGTACGCTCTACATGAAACTGTCAGAAGGGACAATCCCTGCCACCAAGCCCGGCAAACGCTATTGCCTTTACCGTGACGAACTGGACAAGTGGCTGGAAACCGCCCGAAAGAATCCCATACCGTTGTCAGACGAGGAACTGAACAAGTCCTTATCCTCTTCCCACCGTCGCAAGCCCAACCCACGTAACTGGTGAATGATATGGAAGAGGATAAGAACTATATCAACCTGATACGTGGCGACCTCACAAAAGCATCCCAAGCGCATAACGGTATGCCCGACAGTGTAGGCATGATGAATATCAAGACGGCAAACCAAACCATTCTTGAAGCATCGTTATTGCCTACGCCCCGTGCGCTGTGGGACAGCTTTTGGTACGAGGGGGAACTCTCCTGCTTGTTTGCCGATTCCAACGTGGGCAAGTCCATCCTTGCCGTGCAGATAGCCGACCGCATCGCCCGAACCGACAATGTGCTGTATCTGGACTTTGAACTGTCCGAAAAGCAGTTCCAGCTCCGCTATACCAACGAGCATGGAGAGCTCTACACCTTTCCCGACAAACTCTATCGGGTGTCTATTGACTGCAACCAGCTTTTGGATGCCAACTTTGAGGAAGCTATCATAGGCGGCATTGAACAGATGGCTGTGCAGACCGACTGCAAGATTTTCATCATTGACAATCTTACCTACCTGTGTTGCGCCATGGAGAAAGGCGATGCCGCAGGACGGCTGATGATTCAGCTGAACAATCTCAAAAAGAGATATGCGCTCTCTATCCTTGTCCTAGCACATACGCCCAAACGCTCTTTGGATTGTCCCATCACATCCAACGACCTTGCCGGAAGCAAACGGCTCTACAATTTCTTTGACAGCGTGTTCACCATTGGAAAAAGTGCCCAAGACGGAGGGCTTCGCTATGTGAAGCAGCTTAAAGTGCGCTATGGCACGTTCTCTCATGATGCGGATAATGTAATCGTTTACGAGATTGACAAGGTGGATGCTTTCTTGCAGTTCGTGTTCAGGGGCTATTCCACGGAAAAGGAACACTTGAAAAAATTGGGCGACAATGAATCAAGCCAAAGGGATTGCCAAATTCTGCAACTCTCCCAATCGGGCAAGTCCGTCAGGGAGATAGCCTCACAGGTGAATTGTGGCAAGTCCACCGTAAACCGTATCATCCAGCGCAGCAAAGAGAGTAAAAACGCAGGTGTCCCAAGTGTCCCACTGTCCCAACCCTTAGAGTGTGGGACAATGGGACAGGATGGGACAGCCGACAATCAACCATCAAAAACGGACTAAGCTATGGGCAATTATTCATTACAGAAGTATAAAGGAACGGCAACACGGCATACCTGCCCCAAATGCGGAGACAGGCATTCTTTCGTCTATTACGTGGACGAAAATAATGTGCCGTTGCATCCATCGGTCGGCAGATGTAACCACGAAAGCGGTTGTGGGTATCACTACACTCCGAAAGAGTATTTTCAAGAGCATCCTGAACACAGAACTACCAATGATTTCTCTTTTGACAGGCAAAGAGCAGAGCAGAAGAAAGTGAAGCAGCAAAGTAAGCCGACAGCCATCGGCTATATTCCCCCTCACTATGTGGAGAAGTCGCAAAGCGAGCGTAGCAATTTCTTCCGTTTCCTCTTCACACTCCTTACTTCCTACTATGGCGACAAGGCGAAAGAGGTGTTGAAGCGGTTGTTGGAGGAATACCGTTTGGGGGCTACCCGTGACGGCTCTGTTATCTTTTGGCAGATAGACAGGACGGGCAAGGTACGCACGGGAAAGGTGATGCAGTACAATCCCGAAGACGGACACCGTATCAAGGGAGGACAGACATCGGCAGTGAACTGGATACACAGCATATTGAAAAAGCAGCGTGTGTTGGCAGAGGATTGGCAACTATCCCAATGCCTTTTCGGGGAACACTTGTTGAAAACGCATCCCGACAAGGTGGTGGTCTTGGTGGAATCCGAGAAGAGTGCCGTTATCGGTTCTGCTATCTTCCCCGATTATGTATGGCTGGCTACGGGTGGTAAGAGTCAGATGAGAGAAGAGAAACTCCGTGTACTGTCAGGGCGAACCGTGCTTCTCTTTCCCGATGCCGATGCTTATGCCGAGTGGAAACAGCGAGCCGAGAGCATGTACTTTTGTAAGGTGGTGGTTTCGGACATCATCGAAAGGAATGCCACCCCGAAACAAAAAGAAGCCCATATCGACATAGCCGATTGGATTATCTTTCAGATACGGGAGGGCAAGGTGATGAGTACAGCCAACCACTTGGTCGAGGCTGAGAGAATCCTCCAGCGGATGATAGAGAAGAATCCCGTCCTGCAAAAACTGATAGACGATTTAGACCTTGTGCTGGTCGGTGCATCTCCAATCGGCAACGATGATGAAAAACCTCCCTGACGGAGGAGAGCGGAAGCCGTAGGCTGGAGTTTGCAGACAATGGCTTGCCATTGATATAGCCCACTATAACTACACGCTCCGCTTACGTAGTTGTGGGCTCTCCCGAGGGGATTAGGGTTTTACCCTAATGACCCACTCAGGGCGTTTCTCCCCTGAGAACCCAGAGCAAAGAGTGACCCTCTCTTTGCAATCTCCGCTTATGGGTTGCACCCCTAAGAACCCCATGCGTTTACGGACAGCGGAAAAGCAAACAATAAAGTACAAACCAAAAAACAAGTATCTATGGCAACAAAATCAAGCATACATATCAAGCCCTGCAACATCGCATCGAGCGAGGCTCACAACAGGAGGACTGCCGAATACATGCGCCACATCGGAGAGTCCAGAATCTATGTCGTTCCTGAACTATCCACCGATAACGAACAGTGGATAAATCCCGACTTCGGCAGTCCGGATTTGCGGATGCATTATGACAATATCAGACAGATGGTAAAGGAAAAGACCGGACGTGCCATGCAGGAAAAGGAGCGTGAACGCAAAGGCAAGAACGGTAAAATAGTCAAGATTGCGGGATGCTCCCCCATACGTGAAGGAGTGCTGCTTGTCAGGTCGGACACCACACTGGCAGACGTGCGTAAATTCGGTGAGGAGTGTCAAAGACGCTGGGGAATCACACCGCTGCAAATCTTCCTGCACAAGGATGAAGGGCATTGGCTGAACGGTCAGCCGGAAGCGGAAGACAGGGAAAGCTTCAAAGTCGGGGACAGATGGTTCAAGCCGAACTATCATGCCCATATCGTTTTCGACTGGATGAACCACGAAACAGGAAAGAGCCGAAAGCTCAATGACGATGACATGATGCAGATGCAGACCCTTGCATCCGACATCCTGCTGATGGAACGCGGGCAGTCAAAGGCTGTCACTGGTAAGGAGCATCTGGAACGGAACGACTTTATCATTGAGAAGCAGAAAGCTGAACTGCAACGCATGGATGCAGCCAAACGGCACAAAGAAGAACAGATAAATCTTGCCGAGCAGGAACTGAAACAGGTGAAATCAGAAATACGCACTGACAAGTTAAAGAAGACAGCCACCACGGCAGCGACAGCCATAACTAGTGGAGTTGCTTCTCTTTTCGGGAGTGGAAAACTGAAAGAACTGGAACGTGCCAACGAAAAACTGCAAGACGAGGTTTCAAAACGGAACACCAATATTGAAAAATTGCAGAGCCAAGTACAGCAGATGCAGAAACAGCATGATACGCAAATCCACAATCTCAGAGAAATGCACAGGCAGGAACTTGACATGAAAGAAAAAGAACTGTCACGGCTCGCCAGAATCATAGACAAGGCTTTCAGGTGGTTTCCGATGTTCAGGGAAATGCTGCGCATGGAAAAGTTTTGTGCCATGCTGGGATTCTCTAAAGAAATGACTGAAAGTCTTATAGTCAAAAAAGAAGCCCTGAAATGTAGCGGTAAAATCTATTCCGAGCAACACAGGCGGAACTTTGATATAAAGGATGATATTTTAAGGGTGGAAAATGACCCTGACGATGAAAGCAGGCTGAACCTGACAATAAACAGGAAGCCGATTGCCGACTGGTTCAGGGAGCAATGGCACAGGCTTAGATATGGAGCAAGAGTGCCGCAACAGGAAGAAAGAAAAAGTAGAGGATTCAAATTATAATAGAAGCAATTTGATTAGTAATCTAAAAGCACTCCGATAACGATTAGAGTGCTTTTAGATTGTTTATCATTAATTATCAAAGCAAGTGCAGTTTAAGATTTTACTGAAGTTTGCATTAATAAAGAATATACTACAGCTGATATATGCGCAACATATTGTGACGCTTGTGATTCATTTCCCTTGAAATCCTTAACAAATACCGCTAAGGTATAACTGATATTATTAGGCAGACATATATAGGCAACATCATTGTGAGCTGCAAGAACACCATTTTCATTAACATTACCTGAACCTGTCTTATGCGCTATAACAACCCCTTCTTTATCAAGAAGTGGAGCTGCTATCCTATCTACACCTGTTTTGCATTCTTTTAACGTATTCTTAATGAAACTTTGTTTCTCATCATCGATAAGACCTTCAGTAAACAAACGATTCATCAACATTGCAGCACCAAGAGGAGATGTATAGTTAGAGTAAGCCTTGTTATGGTCAGCCGACATTTCCTCTTCCGTATAAGCTATCTGAAAACTTGAACGAGGAATGAGTGTGGCTATAAAACTATCTGTTTGAGCGACATTAACCATATCCTTAAACATAAGGTTGCTTGCATTGTTGTCACTCTGAGTAAGAGTATAACGCAGCAAATCTCTCACTGTCAATGATATGACTGGCCCTGAATAATCTTTCAGCATAGGACTCCAAGTCTTTGGGTCAAGTTTATCCCTATTTATATTTACTAAGGTATCAAGTGAAATTCCTTTATTGTCAAAGTCATTACAAAGAGCTAATGCCTGATGAACCTTAAACACACTCATCATAGGATAAACACTCTTATTATTGACCTTAACCGTATCTCTGTTATTAACAATAACCGCCACACCAATTTCGCCAGGACAAGCTGAGACAATTTGAGAAATGCTATCAGTCAAAACATTTGTTAAAGGAGGATTTGCGCTATCTTTTGTCGCTGATTTATGGAACAATGAAAATACCAAGATGAAAATGCAAACTAAAGCTATACTCAAAACTACGATTTGTTTTTTTCTGTTTTTTTCCATGTTTACCTTAATTCCGCAACACTATAATTTAACTTTATTTATAAGTTCCTGAGCAACAAA
>ENA-OPAC01000956-OPAC01000956.1-human-gut-metagenome-genome-assembly--contig:-NODE-956-length-15027-cov-9.266097_pt1 | contig 15027 bp, 8 predicted proteins | sample MGYA00241052_ERZ501420 | MGnify/ENA primary metagenome ERZ501420 (study PRJEB25962, sample SAMEA2042513) | human gut metagenome | biome: human gut; feature: human-associated habitat; material: faeces... | reverse complement strand
ATGTTTCTATATCCTTAGCTAAATCTCCAACAATCATAGAAACTGAATCTTTCATCCCTTTAGATAATCCTCCATGTGATGCAAGTATGATTTTTGCCATATTCTCTGCACTCCTTTCTTTTCGTTTTAGTTCATGCAAGCTTTGAGCTAGTTTGTAGATCTTTACGCTTAATTCGTAGAACTAACTTCCACTTATACCCAAGCAAGCTTCGTGCCAGTTTGTAGATCAATTACGTTCAATCTGTAGAACTAACTTCCACTTATACTCAAGCAAGCTTTGTGCCGGTTTACAAATCTTTACGCTTAATCTGTATAACTAGCTTTCACTTATACTCAAGCAAGCTTCATGCCAGTTTATAGATCTTTACGCTTAATCTGTATAACTAGCTTCCACTTATATTCAAGCAAGCTTCGTGCCAGTTTATAGATCTTTACGCTTAATCTGTACAACTAGCTTCCACTTATACTCAAGCAAGCTTCGTGCCAGTTTATAGATCTTTACGCTTAATCTGTATAACTAACTTTCACTTTTAAACAAGCAAAAAGTGTGCCAATTAATAGCACACTAATCATTAATAATATAGTTGTATATATATTCTATTTCTTCATCTGGAATCTCAACATTGTAGTATGTCTTAACTTCTTTCATTGAGATATTTACTTGGTCTATAAACTCTTGATGCTTTTCTTTAAAGTCTTGATCAGTAAAGTTTGAAATAGCTTGTCTTGTAACTAATCTTTCTACAAGACAACAGATATGAACATATAATCCAAAGCATGTTCTATTCTTAAATCTCTTATGTAAGATATTCTGTAGATGATCAATTGCTTTCGCTACATGTTCAAGTAGTTTATCTGGATTTAATATAGTTAAGTTATTCATAACATTGGATAATGTGAAATTACGCAAGATATTCTTTTCGAATATCTCCATCTGAGCTTGAGTCATATACTTCCCAAAATATACTTCTATCGCATTCTGGCCCTCATTAATAATCAATTCCTGTATACCTATATATTTCATAGATTCAATATTTGGATCAAGTGTTCCAATGACACATACAACCTCATAATCATTCATTAACTGATCATAGACCTGTTTACGTATTAAAGCAGGATAATCATAAGTAATAATCTTTAAATTAGAATCTTCAGGTAAAGAATTGAATAAGATTTCTTTGATCTTATTCGCTGTACCAACTCCTGATGCACAAGAACAGATTACAATAGGGTCTTTCTTTTTCTTAAGTTCTATATGCGTTTTATAGATGTTTTCCTTAAGAATAGAATCAATTACTTCAGTCACTGTTTTATTGAGTTTAATTCCCTGTCCTATTTCTAACGCACATTTAGTATTAATATTGTTTACTAAGGCAATATCTGCATTACTTGTATCTAATCCCTGATATATTTCTTCAAGAGAACCCATATCAACTAATAAATAAAGTTTTGAGATATTACCAACATGTGCAATGTAATCATTAATCTTTCTTGTAATAGTTTGTACATCCACATCTAATGGCATATCAATCGCATCAAATATATAACTATTCAACATTCTATTGGCTGCTTCCGCAATAGAACTTGCAGTTGAATAACCATGTGCAATAATAACCGCAATTGTGAGGTCTTCACCAGAATGTGCAAAATACTTAATCATACAAATACAGATAATGCATTCTACAAACTCATCAATATCCTGGTTCATATTATTCTTTAAGTAATGAGAAACTTCCTGTCCTATTTCATATTCACGATGAAATTCAAGTTTTAGATATTTCTTTAAATTTTTTACTTCATCATAATTCTCATTGATCCAGTTATTTGTGAGATATGTATTCTTAGAGAACTCTGAAACATATGTCGCAAGTGCAATCAACTCATTATGTGAAGTCCTAAAGCCATAATGTTCAGTGATATTATTAAATATCTTTTCTAGATAGTTTGTAAGATAATCAATTGAATCTGCACGATTATCATTAAATATAAGCTTCTCAAAATATCTATCTACAGTATTCTGTGCATTTACTGCAAATGAATGGTCTCTTTTAATATTAATTAATGATTGATAAAAATCTTTAATGATCCCCTGATCTGATACAGGAAGAAGTGTGTTAAGAGACACAAGTTTATGCTTCTTCATAATCATAGAGGAAACATCTATACTATTTCTAATACTGTCAGGCAAATCATACGCATGTATTTCTAATGTATCTGAATTACTTTTATATAATGCACTCACACAGCTTGCCTGAATAGTATTAGTCAGTTCACCAATATTACCTACAAATGTATGATTCAGTAACAACTCATAAACGTTAGATGAAATAAGAATTGTTTTGCCAACACGCTTCTCTTCGTTCTTCAAAAAGCTATACATAAGTTCTAGCTTTTCATTTTCTCCTCTTTGTGCAAGAGATGGAATTGTAAGAATAACTGGAATACGTCTGAGGAATGTTTTTAATAATGCTTTTTGTGGTACTTCTGTTGTCGCAAATATAATTCTACATTTAGATTTATACCACTTATTATTATCACCTACTAAGTGATAGATTCCCTGGTCCATATAAAGGAATAATTTTTCCTGACATTCAGCATTTAAACAATGCACTTCGTCTAAGAATAATACTCCACCATCCGCAAAATGTAATAAACCTAAGTTATCACTATCTGCACCTGTAAAAGCACCTTTTTTATAGCCAAACAGATTTGCTGTGAGTAGCTCTGGGTTATTGGCATACTCTGAACAGTTCACCTGTACAAAATTCTTAGATGCATCAATTAAGCCTGTGTCTACACAATATTCATACGTAAGTTTAGCCATAAATGATTTACCCGTACCAGTTGGTCCATAAAACAACATAGGTAATCCTACTGGTGGGTAAGATACTGTTGCCTTAATCTTCTCTACAATCTGATACATGCTTTCATTAGACCCAATAAGCTTTTCAAAGTTCTTTAATTCTGTCTGATTGTTTAATTCAGCTTCCAATTCATCTAATGATTTGTATTCATCTGATGAGAGCTTCTTCTTATACTTACTTTCAAGAGAACCTCTTGAAAGATATAAAACAGGGCTTGTTTTGATTTTAATAAGCTTCTTGTCATTAAATAGTTCATTTAATAATCTCGTCACTTGATTTCTACTTAGTTTTAATTCTTTTGATAATTGGATGGATTGACATTCTTCATATGAATTTTGATCCATTCTTCCATTAATCAACAACATTATTTTGTCTTCCAATGAAATCACCTCATCATTCATGATAAAACAAATAAAACTCGTGCGCAACAATAGTGATTCGTTATACTTTTCTAATAAGTATCCATACATTAATTGGCACGAATTTTGCTATATAATATAGTGAGGAGTGATGAATATGAAACAAAAAATGCAATATATTCAAACATTAAAACAAACATTAAAATTAAATCAAAAACTATTAAAATCGTTAGATTTCCTTACTGACAACATTGATGATATCAATAAAGTTGTTCAACAAGTATTAGAAACAAATCCTTTTTTAGAACTAAAATCACCTAAAAACTATGATACTCAGCAGTTTATTGAAAGTATATCTAATAAACGTTCTTTAAAAGATGATCTCTATTTACAGTTAAGTGCATGTACTCGTCCATATAATGAAGATTTGATGGATTATTTGATTGAATCATTAGATGATAGTGGGTTCTTATCCTACCCTATTGATCAATATCTCACTGATTTAGATATAGACAGAGAAATGCTTGATGCTCATTTAGATATATTACGTTCTTTTGAACCAAATGGTGTTGGAGCTACTGATGCGATTGATTCAATTATCATTCAATTAAAAAATAATAATAAAACAAAAAGTTATACACTATTTAGAGATTATCAGGATGTTATCTTAACTCAGAACTATTCACTTATTAAACAGAAAACAGGATTAAAAAAAGAAGAGATAGACCATTTATTTTATGAAATACGTTCTTGTAATCCATTCCCATGTAATATGTATAGTTCATCCCAGGATGATTATATTTCCCCAGATATTTTAATAGAGGTAGAAGATTCTAATATTATGATTACTCCTATCAATCAACCTGAACTCATCGTAAATGATCTTCTTTATGAGAAGGTAAAGAATGATGAAAATATGAAATCTTATTTTAATGATGCACATTTCTTAATTGAAAATCTCACAAAGAGAAATCAAACAGTATTATTTGTCGCAAATGCTTTAGTTAATATCCAGAGTGGTTATTTCTTATACGATGATGAATTATATCCATGTACTTTATCACAACTTGCAAGTGAAACAGGATTCCATGAATCTACTATTTCACGTACATTAAATAATAAGTACTACAGCTTTAATGGCGAGGTTTATCCTCTTAAACAACTTCTTGTTTCTCAAACTGCTTCAGGAGATAGTAGCGACTCTATTAAAAAGGCTATTGTTGAATTAGTTGATAGTGAAGATAAAGAACATCCACTTTCAGATAATCAAATTCTAAAGAAACTAGAAGAATTAGAATTACATTGTTCACGTCGAGTCATTGTCAAGTATAGACAACAATTAAATATTCCTTCATCTACTAAAAGAAAAATTCTTCTAAAATAAGACTGTGATTTCACAGTCTTATTTTAATAAAAAGAGATAACCAGTCATGGTTATCTCTCAAGGCCTTTCTTAGTTATTTTCCTGATATACTCTATTGTCTAAATGTACAAAACGTTCTTTGATTTCCTGTGTACGTCCCTTATTCCAGAAGTTATCACCAAGATAACCACATGTTCTACGACATACATTTAAAGTCTTATGGTTTCTATTACCACAGTTAGGACAATACCATTCATTGTTTTCATCTAATAAGATTTCTCCAGAGAAACCACATTCCTGACAATAATCAGACTTAGTATTGATTTCAGCGTACTGGATTGTTTCATACATATAGTTAATTAATTCTTTCATGGCATCAAAGTTATTTGTCATATTAGTCACTTCTACATAACTAATAGCCCCTCCAGAAGAAATCTTCTGGAACTTCGCTTCAAAGCCTAATTTAGAGAATGCATCAATATGTTCTCTTACATTGACATGATAAGAGTTAGTAATATAGTCTTTATCTGTTACACCAGGGACGATACCAAATCTCTTCTTTAATGCACGTGCTAATGTATAAGTAGTTGATTCTGCAGGAGTACCATATAAGGCAAATCCTAAACCTGTATCCTTCTTCCACTTATCACATGTATTTCTTAATTTCTGCATAATTTCAAGAGCTAATGCATCGCCTTCTTCAGTAGTATGAGACTGCCCAATTAATGCCACTACACATTCATATAAACCAATATAACCTAATGATAATGTAGAATAACAAGTATCTAATAATGAATCAATCTTTTCTCCTGGTTTTAATCTTGCAATGGCACCATACTGCCAATGAATTGGAGAAATATCTGAAGGAGTACCCTTTAAGCTTTCGTGTCTTAACATCAATGCTTCATAGCATAAATCTAAACGTTCATCTAGAATCTTCCAGAATGAATCCATATTCTTATTAGCTGATAAACCAACATCAGTTAAGTTAAGTGTAACTACACCCTGGTTAAAACGACCATACCACTGGTATTCACCCTTTTCATTCTTCCATGGAGATAAGAATGAACGACATCCCATACATGGGAATACTTGTCCTTCATAGTTTTCTCTCATGATCTTTGCGCTGATGAAATCAGGCATCATACGCTTAGATACACATTTAACCGCTAAATCTGTTAAATAACGATACTGTGAATCATCAGGCACATTATTATCATCTAATACATAAAGTAATTTAGGGAATGCTGGAGTGACATAAGCACCCACAGGATTCTTCATACCGATATATCTCTGTTTTAAGATTTCTTCAATTAATAAAGCTGTTTCTTCAATATAGTCTGGTTCTTCTCTTAAATACATGAAAATAGATAAGAATGGAGCCTGACCATTAGTTGTAGAGAATGTATTAATCTGATACTGGATAGTCTGTACACCTGCTTTAATTTCTTCATGAAGACGAGATTTTGCGATCTTTTCAATCTGTTCTTCAGTATAATCAATACCTACTTCTTTGCCTTCTTTTCTTACAGCCTTTAAATGTTTCTTATATGATACACGTACATAAGGTGCTAAATGAGAGATAGAGATTGTCTGTCCTCCATACTGACCATTAGCAACCTGCTGAACAATCTGAGTTGCAACAGTACAAGCTGTCTGTAAAGACTTAGGTGTTTCAATCAATTTATCATTAATAACTGTGCCATTCGCAAACATATCCTTTAAGTTTACTAGATCACAGTTATGCATCTTCTGGATATAGTAATCCATATCATGGAAATGAATAATACCATCATCATGTGCCTGTACAATCTTTGGTGGTAATAATAAACGGCGGCAATAGTCTCTAGAGAATTCACCAGCAATTAAGTCTCTCTGAGTAGCTAATACAGTCGCATCTTTATTAGAGTTTTCATCCATTGCTTCTTTATTAGTCTGATTGACAATACCATAAATCGCATTATCAATTGTATTAGTTTCTCTCTGGAATTCTCTTACCTTACGATAGCCTTCATAAGCCTTGGCAGTAAGTACTTCTCCTTTTTCAATTAACTTTTCAAAAACCTGTCCTTCAATACGATAAATGCTGATAGATGCTGCTCCACTTGATTTATGCCAGTCTTCAATTTCATGTGAGATTTTAGATGCAATTTCAGGTTTCACAATACCGCTGCCATAGCGCATAGCCTTTAAAATCGCATTTTCAATCTTACTTCCATCAAAAGCTACCTTTGAGCCATCTCTCTTGATTACCTCCATGTTATTTACCCTCCTCATAAGAAAATCTATTAGGATGAAATACCTAATAGATTTTTTCTAATTCTATATTAGTCTAAATTAGTTGCATATGCAACTAATATGCTTGAGATAAAAAAATATCTCATCAATAATTTATTAACATGAAAAAATGTTGAATTTATCAACGTTTTTTTAATTATTGATAAACATCAAGAATGTTTACCCTTAAACAGTATAAAAACCCATGAGCCTAATGTCAAGCATTTCTCATGGGTTTCTTTTTTTCGCAATGTTGAAAGCGAATTAACCTAAATCTTCACCATTGCTTGCAACAACTTTCTTATACCAGTCAAATGAATCTTTCTTACTTCTTTCTAGTGTACCGCTTCCATCGTTGTTACGATCTACATAGATAAAGCCATAACGTTTCTTCATTTCACCTGTAGTAAAAGAGACACAGTCAATGCAGCCCCATGGTGTATAACCCATTAAGTCTACACCATCAATTTCTACAGCTTTCTTCATCTGTTCAATATGTGCTCTTAAGTAATCTACACGATATGGGTCATGACAGCTGCCATCTTCTTCCTTCTTATCAATCGCACCAAAACCATTTTCTACAATAAATAATGGTTTTTCATATCTTTCATACATCTGATTTAATGCATAGCGTAAACCTTCTGGATCGATTGCCCATCCCCAGTCAGATACTTTAATGAATGGGTTAGCCACAGAATGTTCACTAGATCCATCTAAAGATTTAGAAACATCTTTATGTGCTGTAGAGTCTACAGTATTAGTCATGTAATAAGAGAATCCGATATAATCTACTGTACCTGCAGCTAAAGCTTCTTTATCTTCTTCAGTGATATCTAAGTTAAAGCCTTTGTTTTCAAACATCTTTAAGGCATAACGTGGATAATGACCACGGCACTGTACATCACAGAAGAACCATCTCTGATGCATCATTTCAGTAGATAATACCATATCTGCTGGACGGCAAGAGAATGGATAAATAGGAACCATTGCAATCATATTACCGATTAAGAAGTTAGGATTGATTTCATGACCAATCTTCACTGCCTTTGCGCTGGCTACTAATTCATAATGACCACACTGGTACATCGCTTCTTCTGGATTATCATAGTTTCCAAAATGAGCACCACTGTTAGTCCATCCAAAAATATCATTCTTATAGTTCATCTGGTTATTGATTTCATTGAAAGTCATCCAGTATTTAACTTTATCTTTGTATCTCTTGAAACATACTTCTGCGAACTTTACAAAGAAATCAATAGTCTTTCTGTTCATGAATCCGCCATATTCCTTGGCAAGATGATAAGGCATTTCAAAGTGAGATAATGTGATGACTGGTTCAATACCATATTTTAATAATTCATCAAATACATCATCATAGAACTGTAAACCTTCTTCATCAGGCTGTTCTTCATCACCTAATGGGAAGATTCTTGTCCAGGCAATAGATGTTCTAAAGCATTTAAAGCCCATTTCTGCGAATAGCTTGATATCTTCTTTGTAATGATGATAGAAATCAATACCGATGTGGTTTGGATAATATAATCCTTCCTTTACTCCATCAGTAATCACACGTGGTGTTGATACGTTTCCGCCTGTCATTACATCAGCAACACTTAAACCTTTAGTAGTGTCTAATACACCGCCTTCAAACTGGTGAGCTGCTAAAGCACCACCCCATAGGAAATCCTTTGGTAAACTCATATATGTCCTCCTTTAATATACTCTAGTGCACATTTTTCTAATGCTCGATATTTCTTTAATATCTCTAGATCTTCTATTTTTATTTTATCAAAGCTTCTTTCAATATAGTGATTTTTTTCAATATATGATTTACTTTCATCAAAATAAAGATCAAATATAAAGGCAATATAAGAAATCCACATATCTAAATGTGTTTTTCGTGTAGGAGCATAAATAAGTTGATGTTTACAGAACTGTTGGTAGACTTCATCCGTTATAGATTCTTTTCCTGCTTCCTCATAAGTCACACCTAGTAAGACTATATCCTTTTCTACATCTTTAACACGAAAATGATCTAATTTATCTGCATCTCTAATCATATGTATGTAAAAGAGTTCTTCTTCACTAAAGCCTTCTTCTACTTTGTATTTATTATGCTGTTCTATAGCATTTTTAATAATTGTGTCATATGTATCTTCTTCTATGAACTCTCTAATAAGTCCCTCTTCAAATAATATATGTGAAGAATACATTGCATGATCCACTGTTTCTCTATCTAGGAAAGAATGATATAGACGAAACTGTTCAAAACGACCTATATCATGTAATAGGCCGATTAATAGACATAAGTCTTTTTCTTCAGTTTTTCCTTTCATATCACATAGTTCACCCATAACATCCATTACTTTATAGGAATGCACATATTTAAGATGAATATGTGGGATAGAGAGATCATAACGATTGACATAATTATCAAATGCCTTTTTCGCATGATCTAAATTAATCATGTAAAACCTCTAATACTTTCTTTAAATCATCAAGAGGAACCTGTCCTGGTGCGCTCGCATCCTTAGCTGTCGCAAAGGTCATACATGAACCAAAGTATTCCCCCATCATACGTGACAAGCGTCCTAGTTTACCCATGGACATAGTAATAATAGGTTTTCCTAAATGCTGACTTGAATAAAGAGTAGCTTCTAGAAGTGTTAATAAGTCTTCTTTACTTTCAGGCATAACAGCAAGTTTAGGTAAATCAGCCCCTAATATTTCCATCTTTTCTAGTGTTTCCTGCATATCTTCTCTTGATGGTGTTTCCTCAAAATGATGTTCACTCATAATAACATGAACACCTTTCTTATGAGCATACTGAACAAGTTCCATCACAGATTCATAGCCTTGCGATAATTCTATATCTACTAGATCTACATGTGCATCACAGATTTCTTTAATACAATGCATATACTCTAGAGAAGTTAGTTCTCCTTCTCCTCCTTCACTCGCAGTACGGATTGTACCTAATACAAGTTTATCTGTATGTTTTTTGATTTCTTCTAATACATTTGTCAAATGTCCTTCTTTTAATCCTTCATAGAAATCAAGTCTAATTTCTACTACATCATAATCTAAATCCTTATAAGAATCTAAAGTACCAATAATATCTTCTTTAGTTGTATCTACAATAGGAAGACAAATCTTAGGTGTTCCTTCCCCAAACACAACATTCTTTATATCTAATACATTATGCTTCGTGATGACAGGCATATAAAAACCCCCTTATTTCTCTTAATGTTTTATCATATTGATCACCTAATAAGAAATGTGGCGAACCTTTAATCACCTTATGTACACAATAAGGCAATGATGACTGAATAAATGTGAAATCAGAATCCTTGATGACATCGTGTTCACCAGATAGTAATAAAGCTGGAATCTTGAGTTCTGATAAGTAATCTGCAGTAAAATGTGGCTCTTTTGTCATAAATGAAATGAGTTTAAAACGTGTTCTTGATCTCTTATCATATATACAGAATATTGGCAATAAGAGTAATGTCATATACATATGGAGTCGATAATACCATTTAATACCTTGAGGAGTGGCATTAGGTGAAAGAAGTGCCATATGTTTTAAACGGTCATCTTTTCCTGCAAGTGTAAGTGCGATATTCGCACCATCACTAAACCCAATGACATCATATGCTACTAAATCTAATTCATTTGCGACATCCATCACATCCTGAGCCATACGGTCTAGTGTTAAAGGACCACTCTTAATAGATTTACCATGATAACGTGAATCCATTGCGATTAATTGATAATCATTTTCTAAATCCTTGATTAATTGATCATATATTTTTCTATTTTCCTGATTACCATGTAATAAGATAATCGGATAACCATTTCCATGTACTTCATAATATATTTTCATAGCATTACCTCGCTTTGACCACATTATAACACATATTAAATAACTATGAAAAAAAGTAACTTGTTAATGTGTTTAACAGTTACTCTCATCAGCAATTAAAATAACATTGATATATACATTGTTTTTCTAATATCATACAGTGCAGGAAATGTAGTAATATATTATTTCTTCACTATCCATTTGCCACTTCTATTAGAGCCTTCTCTTTCTACTAACCCATTTAAACGCAAATATTGAATGATGTTTTGAATCTGTTTTCTAGATAGATTAAACTCTTCCATTAGCTTAACCTGTGTTACAAAAGGATTTTCTCTCATTCTATTAAGTATCTCCAAACTTCTTTCAGTTCCTTTTTTGGCACCTTTTGCATCAACTTTGACTCCTTTTTCCTCAATTTCGGCTCCTTTTGGCTCAACTTTAGCTCCTTTTGCCTTAACTTCGGCTCCTTTTAGCCCAACTTCGGCTCCTTTTGGCTCAACTTCGGCTCCTTTTGGCTCAACTTCGGCTCCTTTTTGCCCAACTTTGGCTCCTTTTGCATCAACTTCGGCTCCTTTTTCCTCAATTTCGGCTCCTTTCGGCTCAGCTTTGGCTCCTTTTGGCTCAGCTTTGGCTCCTTTTGCATCAACTTCGGCTCCTTTTTTCTCAATTCCGGCTCCTTTTAGCCCAATTTTGGCTCCTTTTGACTCAACTTTGGCTCCTTTTGAATCAACTTCGGCTCCTTTTTGCCCCTGTTTCATAAACGCTTTATGTATAAATAACCTTGAAATAAAATAATTATGTCCTGCATCTGTCTCAAATTCAGGTTTTGGAGACCCATTTTCTTCAAGTGCACTTAAAATTTTTCCAAAACCTGTATTTCTCCCTTCAGTTAAATGCAGTTCCTTAAGAATATCTCCAATACGACGATTTCTATATCTACGATTAGAAACTTTATATCGTTTCAATCCTTCTTGTGTCACCGAACGGTCTGGTCCAGGAAAGCTTACTATTTCAATCATATTTTTTTCAACTCTTACCTCAATAGGTTCCCTAATATCATACGCACGGTGATAAACTGCGTTCGCAAGTGCTTCTTCTAATGCTGCATACGGATAATTAAAAACCCAATCAGACTCTGCTTTATGTGCACTTTTTACTATTTTTTTACTCACGATTGAATTTTTTATGAATTGTAACGCCTCTCTAAGTTGATGATGAATCGGTCCTTTAAATGTATTTTCTATTATATTATCTCCGCCTAAACCATCTGGAAATTGAACAACATCTATCTGAGTGAATGGAAAAAATTTATCCGGTTGTGCACAGAAAAACATTAACCCTACATTCTTAGGTTTAACGTATTCCGGAAGTATACTAATAATATTCATATCACTACATAATTCAGTGAAATCTCCAGTTATTGATTTTTCATATAGTGAACTTCCTATTTCTCTCAGATAATTCTGAATCAAAGTTATATTCAGATCAGTTATTTCTGCTTGATGATTTACTCTATCATCAAACGGCACCCTATTTGCTAGATTAAATAAATCCTTTTCTTCATCATCAGATGGTGCCACAGTGTTTGAAGCTTTACGAATGTAATGTATTCTCTCTTTATTATTTCTCTCCATCGTCTTTGGCGATGAGTATGGTCTATTATCACCACCTGGACACCATATTACAATAAAATACTTACCTTGATATTTTTCAACACTAATTATCGGTGTATAAGACGGTCTAAGAAGTTTGCATTTCGCAAAAATATTTTTCTGGAAAGAATCTAATTTTTCAGGTGGTACTCCCTTTAGCGGATAAATGGGTCTTCCATTAACCTCTTGCACTCCAATAATAATATATCCACCTCCCCAATTATCAAGATCATTCGCAAATGCACATATAGTTTTCAAAGATGTTGCTGGATCCCAAGTTTGTTTCAATTCAATTCTTGCCCATTCAACAACATCCCCAGACAATAATGTTTTAATACTTGTTGGTATTGCCATATAGTCACATCCTCCATACTATTTAATACTCCAATATTTAAGGAATTGCTTATTTGAGAGAGACTATTTTCGAATCACCTACACACATTTCTGTACATTCTTTGTCACTACACACAACGTACTAACAATCACACCTCACTATTTATACAATATTTATTCACAAATAAATAAGTTAAAACTAACTTCTTTTGTACAAGTTGTGTATTTTTAAGTCATTTCACAAATCTTGATTTACCTTTTTACAAATGTTTGCTATAATCATTGAATTAGAAGGGGTAGTGTAAGGGAGAGAAAGATAACATGACAAATTTACAGAAAAGAAATAAGATTATTGTGATTATTGTATCTGTACTCGTGATTCTTGGATTATCAGTATTCCTCTATATTCATCATATGGGTACAGCTTATAGTGATCGCTTCTTACCTTCTACTTATATTAATGATGTAAATGTAGGTAAGTTAAGTGTTGCAGATGCAGAAAAGAAGATTGCTGAAAATCAGTTAAACTATACTTTAGAAATGAAGTTTAGAAATAAGACTACCGAAACTATTTCAGCAAAAGAAATCAATATGAGTTATGTCCCTGATGGACAGGTTGAAGCGTTGTTGAAGAAACAGGATTCATTCACATGGTTCAAGAACTACTTATTTAATCATAAGGGAAATAAGAAAACTATTCAGACTAAAACTTCTTATGATGAAAATATGTTAAAGACTGTTCTTTATGGAAAGAATCAGTTAAAGGACGAAAACCAGACAGCTCCCACAGATGCACGTATGAAGTATGAAAATGGTACTTTTACTGTAGAAAAGGAAAAAGCTGGAAATAGCTTAAATAAGGAAACTGTTTATGAAGCAGTGAATAAAGCTGTTAGTCTTCAGAAAACAAGTTTAAATGTTGCTAAAGTAAAGGATGCATATAAGGTTCCTGGAAAAACAACTGAAACTGTTAAAGCTGAAGCTGAAACATTAAAGAAATATTTAAAGACTTCTATTACTTATGAACTACCTAACAATCAGAGTGAAGTCTTAAATAGTGAAAAGATGTTAACATGGCTTGTTAAGAATGAAGATGGTACTTATAGCTATAACGAAGAAATCTGGAATAAACGTATGAAGAGCTTTGTTTATACACTTGCAACTAAAGCCAATACTGTTGGTAAGACACATACATTTAATGCAACAGGTTTAGGTGTAAGAACTGTAAGTGGTGGTACTTATGGTTATAAGATGAATCAGACAGAAGAAATCGCTAAGATTAAAGAAGATTTAAATGCTGGTAAGGATGTTAAGAGAGCTCCTGCTTATAGTGCTAAGGAACAGTCTACTGAGAATTATGGTCTTGGTGGTAATTATGTTGAAGTTGACTTATCTCGTCAGCATCTATGGATTTATAAGAATGGTCAGTGTGTTCTTCAGTCAGATTGTGTATCAGGTAAGATGACAAATGATCGTTATACTCCAGCTGGTACATATTATATTTATTCTAAAGAACGTAATAGAGTATTAAGAGGTACTAAGGATCCTGCTACAGGTAAGTATCCTTATGAATCTCCTGTAAGTTATTGGATGCCATTTAATAAAGGTATTGGTTTCCATGATGCAAACTGGAGATCTAGTTTTGGTGGTAATCTTTATGTGTCTGGTGGTTCTCATGGATGTGTTAACCTTCCAGTAAGTTTTGCAAGTACTATGTACAATACGATTACAACTGGTATGCCAGTAGTCGTTTACTACTCACAGGGCTATACATTGAACGGATAAAAAAATGAGTCATACACAAATGTGTATGACTTTTTTTCTGCGCTTTTATTACCATATTTTCGACTTTTTCAATTCATGTCTTTTTATATTAAGAATAGCAAGAGTAAATGGTGCATTAAATATCATGCATAAAAGTAGCGTTGTAGATGTACAATATCCCATACAGTAGAGGCGAAGTGGACACGCAATAGAACAAAGATTGACTAACAATAGGTGGAGACTTAAATATCAATCTTCTTAAACGGAGGCGTAAGCATTCTAGTAGACTTGACTTCAAATACGAAGTACTAAGTCGAGGTAGTTCATAATTCTCCTAGTTTAATTATTCATGACAAAAAAGAAGTTAATAATAGAAGCGCTATCCTTGATTCACTTAATGATCCTATGATTGATTTATTCAAAAAATATTATTGCATCTTTTAACAATATTCTTATCATTTACCCACAGCAGAAGTTCTCCATACTTATCATCAGTAATAGAGTAGACAAGAAACAATGTTAATATTGGATTTAATTATTATTTCTGTGC
>ENA-OPAC01000949-OPAC01000949.1-human-gut-metagenome-genome-assembly--contig:-NODE-949-length-15092-cov-3.210015_pt1 | contig 15092 bp, 13 predicted proteins | sample MGYA00241052_ERZ501420 | MGnify/ENA primary metagenome ERZ501420 (study PRJEB25962, sample SAMEA2042513) | human gut metagenome | biome: human gut; feature: human-associated habitat; material: faeces... | reverse complement strand
CCGTCAAGGAGAGCCGGGGGCGGCTTTCCTACCTCACGCCGGACAGGACAAAGCCAATTACCGCCCGGAAGCTGGGCGACGATTTTGACCGCGCCGCTGTCTTTGCCGTTTTAGAGCAAAACGCCGCCAGAGCAGCCGAAGCGCCAGCCAGATCCCCCGATCCCCCACGCACCATAAAAGACCGCTTGCAGGTTGCCAGAGCCGAGATAGCCGCCCCGAAACAGGACGGAGTGCAGCGGCTTGTGGACATTGAGCAGAAAATGGCCGAGGGCAAAGGCCGGGGCTATGAACGCTGGGCGAAGATACACAATCTGAAGCAGGCCGCCAAAACGCTGTCCGTCTACCAGCAATACGGCTTTACTTCCCCGGAGCAGTTAGAAGCCGCCGTTGACACCGCCTATCAGAAAATGCGCCAGACCAGCGGCGAACTGAAAGCACTGGAAACGAAGCTGCAAGGGAAAAAGAAGTTGCAGCGGCAGGTGTTGGCCTACGCCCAGACCAAGGCCGCCCGCGACGGGCTGCGGGCACAGAAATCCGAGAAAGCCCGCGCCGCATACCGGCAGGCCCATGAGAGCGATTTTATCATAGCCGACGCAGCAGCCCGGTATTTCAAGGCGCATGGCATTACCAAGCTGCCCGCCCGGAAAGCGTTGCAGGCCGAGATCGAGCAGCTTATCTCCGAGAAAGACGGCCTGTATAACACCTATCACGAACAGAAACAGCGGTTCAAGGAGTTGCAGACCGTCAAGCGGAACATCGACCAGATTTTGCGCCGGGACGAGCCGCACCGCAGAAAGGAGCAGAGCCATGAGCGATAACCTGCCCCACATGGACTACCCCCCGGCGGGCGCGGCGGCTGGTACATGAGTGCTGTAACTACGATGAGGGGAACTGCCTGCTATTGGACGACGGGGAGCCTTGCGTGTGCGTCCAGAGCATTTCCTTTTCCCTCATGTGCCACTGGTTCCGTGTGGCTGTCCTGCCCCTTGACGGGGAGCTGGCCGCAGCCCTCTTGTGCCGGGGAAGCCGGAAACGGTGTGCCGTCTGCGGGGCGGCCTTTGTCCCCAAATCCAACCGGGGAAAATACTGCCCCGACTGCGCCGGGCGCATGAAGAAAATCAAAGCCGCCGAGAGAAAGCGGAAACAAAGGCAGAGATGTCACGCTTTAGAGCCTTTCAAACCCGCATAAATCAAGGCTTTTTTCGTGGGTGTCAAAGGGTACGCGATACATTTATCCTTTTCCCCCGGAAACGGCGTTTTAATGCGTGACAATACGCCAAAATCAACCCGAACACAGGGAGGTGATCCTATCGCTGATTATATCAGGGCAGACACGCGGCTGCCCGCCTATCTGCCGTATCCCCGTTTCCTGCTGAAAATGGAGATTTCACAGACCGCCAAGCTGCTGTATTCGCTGCTGTTAGACCGTTCCACCCTCTCCCAGAAAAACAAGTGGCTGGACGACGAGGGCAGGATTTATATTATCTATCCCATCGCGGAGATAGCAGAAATACTGGATAAAGGCAGCACCACCATCAAGGGGGCGCTTAATGAACTGGACACGGCGGGGCTGTTGGAACGGGAACGGGGCGGCTTCTCCGCACCGAACCGGCTTTATGTCAAAGTACCGCCAGTGCCACAGGTACAGTTTTCAGACCAACTGATGGCCGGAAGTCCGCCCCTCATAGAGCCGGAAAACCGTCCTACTGATGGTCAGAAAACCGACCTTATGATGGTCGGAAAACCGTCCCCTAACCAAACTACTATAAACAACCTTACAGAGAGCCAAACAAAGGGAGTGAGTGGGGGGCCGTCCGCGCCCTATGGCCGATATGGAAATATTTTTCTGTCACAGACCGAATACGACGAGTTGCAGGCAGAGTACCCTGACAGGCTGGAACGGTTCATCGAGGAAATGAGCCGCTACCTTGCCGCCAACGGGAAAAGCTACCAGAACTATGCCGCCGCCCTGCGGATATGGGCGGGGAACGACAAAAAGGAAGCCCCTAAAAAGGGCATACCAGACTACTCATGCAAGGAGGGCGAGAGTTTATGAAGAATGAAATCAACGCGGTTTTGGAGAATATGACGACCACCATCCCGGAGCCGGAGGACTACACCGGCGAGGACGGTTTACTGTACTGCGGCAAGTGCCGCAAGCCGAAAGAAGCCTATTTTGCGCCGGATAAGGCCGCTATCTTCGGGCGCGACCGCCACCCGGCAGAGTGCGACTGCCAGAGAACCGCCCGCGAGGAACGGGAAGCCGCCGAAAAGCGGCGCAGACACCTTGACACCGTGGAAGAACTGAAACGCCGGGGCTTTACCGACCCCACCATGCGGGACTGGACTTTTGAGAACGACGCAGACCGGGCTTGCCCGCCGGTATGTGGAGCATTGGGAAGATATGCGGACAGACAATATCGGCTGCCTGTTCTGGGGCGGCGTAGGCACCGGCAAAAGCTACCTTGCAGGCTGTATCGCAAACGCCCTCATGGAGAAAGAAATCCCCGTCCGCATGACGAACTTTGCTCTTATCCTCAATGACCTTGCCGCCAGCTTTGAGGGGCGCAACGAGTACATTTCCCGCCTTTGTCGTTATCCGCTGCTGATCCTTGACGACTTCGGCATGGAACGCGGGACGGAATACGGGCTGGAACAGGTGTTCAATGTGATTGACAGCCGTTACCGCAGCGGCAAGCCGCTGATCGTCACGACCAACCTTACGCTGGACGACCTGCACAACCCGGAGGACACCGCCCATTCCCGGATTTATGACCGCCTGCTTTCCATGTGCGTCCCGGTACGCTTTACCGGCGACAACTTCCGGCAGGAAACCGCCAAGCGGAAAATGGAGAGCATGAAGAAACTGATTACCGACTGAAAGGAGTATTGCCTATGGCAGATAACAAGCAGCACGACACCCGCACCACCCGCCGCCCTGACTGTGTGACGGAAATCCGCATGGGCAATTCCGTCCTTGTCGTGTCCGGCTATTTCAAGAAAGACACCACAACCACAGCCGCCGACAAAATGGCGCGGGTACTGGAAGCGGAAGCCGCTGCTACACAGGAGCCGACTTATCCGGCGTGAACCGGGGCATGGAAAAGCGGCCATGCCAGGGAGCATGACCGCTGGAACGAAAATCGGAAGTGCTTTAGCAATTCTTAATCTCATTCTCTATAAAATAATTTGCAATTTCAAAGGCTTTTATTCTTCTCTTTGCCAATGTGATTTGTGATTTATAACGCTCGGAATTATCCTTTGATTCAAATGTTTTTACTGTTTCTCTTAGCTTGTGCAGAGTTGAATCAATTTGCCTTTTGGCCGCGGTTAATTCATCTATTGTATACTTCATGTTTTCTCCTTTAACTTCTGATTTTTTTGTTAAATCAGAGTATACCACGGAGTTATGAACTTTTCTACTGCAAATATGGGACGACAACCCATACCATAAAAATCGGAAAATTGAAAAGCTGTAAAGAAGCAAATTTAACGCTTTTGCCGCTGTACAGCCCCCGCCGTTCCGTGGTACAATGAAACCACGGAATAGTGGGGCTGGCTGTCGGAAACGGAGGATTTTATGTTAAGACAAGCCACCCAAAACCTCATTACCGCCCTTTATCCGAGATTGTCCCACGAGGATGAATTGCAAGGCGAGAGTAATTCCATATCGAACCAAAAAAGGATACTCGAAACCTACGCAAAACAGAACGGCTTTACCAATCTGCGCTGGTACACCGACGACGGTTTTTCCGGCGCGAACTTCCAGCGGCCCGGATTTCAAGCCATGCTTGCGGACATTGAAGCCGGGAAAGTGGGTACGGTCATCGTCAAGGACATGAGCCGGTTAGGGCGAAACTACTTGCAGGTAGGGTTTTACACGGAAATGCTGTTCCCTCAAAAGGGTGTGCGTTTTATCGCTGTCAACGATAATGTGGACAGTGCCAGCGAGGGCATGGACAACGATTTTACCCCGCTGCGAAATCTGTTCAATGAATGGCTGGTGAGAGATACGAGCAAGAAAATCAAGGCAGTGAAAAAGTCAAAAGGCATGAGCGGCAAGCCTGTTACCAGCAAGCCGGTTTACGGCTATGTGATGGACGAGGACGAGAATTTTATTATAGACGAGGAAGCCGCCCCGGTGGTGCAGCAGATTTACCAGCTTTGCCTTGCCGGGAACGGCCCGACCAAGATTGCCCGTATGCTGACGGAGCAGCAAATCCCCACGCCGGGGACGCTGGAATATCAGCGGACAGGCAGCACCCGCCGTTATCACCCAGGCTATGAGTGCAAATGGGCGACCAACACCGTCGTTCATATCCTCGAAAACCGAGAGTACACCGGATGTCTGGTGAACTTCAAAACGGAAAAGCCTTCTTATAAGGTCAAGCACAGCATAGAGAACCCCGTCGAGAAGCAGGCCATTTTCGAGAACCACCATGAGCCGATCATCGACAAGGAAACATGGGAACGGGTGCAGGAGTTACGCAAACAGCGCAAACGCCCGAACCGCTACGATGAAGTGGGGCTGTTCTCCGGGATTTTGTTCTGCGCCGACTGCGGCCATGTGCTGTATCAGCAGCGGTATCAGAACAAAGACCGCAAACAGGACTGCTACATCTGCGGCAGCTACAAGAAGCGCACCCGCAACTGTACGGCGCACTTTATCCGCACCGATCTGTTGACCGCTGGTGTCCTGGCAAATCTCCGGCAAGTGACCGAATACGCAGCCAAGCATGAGAGCCGGTTTGTGAAACTACTTGTCCAGCAGAACGAGATCGGCGGCAAGAGAAAGACCGCCGCAGCCACCAAGCAACTTGAACAGGCGCAGGAGCGTATTTCCGAAGTGAGCCGCATTATCAAGCGGCTGTATGAGGACAATGTAAACGGCAAAATCAGCGATGAGCGTTTCATGGAACTGTCGGCTGACTACGAAGCCGAGCAAGCGGAGCTGAAAAAGAGAGCCGCCGCCCTGCAAGCCGAACTGGACAAGTCACAGGCAGCTACCGTCAACGCCGAGAAATTTATGGGCATTGTCCGCAAGCACCTTGCCTTTGAAGAACTGACCCCCACTCTCTTGCGGGAAATGATCGAGAAAATTGTGGTGCATGAGTGCAGCTATGATGAGAACGGCACCCGCAGGCAGGACATTGAGATTTATTACAGCTTTGTCGGCAAGATTGACTTGCCCGAATAACCGCCCGACCTATCCGACACAATGGCCAAGTGTCGGATAGGAACGGCAAAATTTTTTGCACTTCTATTGCTTCTTTATCACACATAAGCAAACGGTACGGGTTTCTCTTTATGAGTAAGAGAATAAGCCAGCCCTTTGGGAACTACGAGGGCTCCCCCTGTAATCATGGGCGACAAAGGAGAAATATTCTTTTCTTTGGCGATTTCCGCCAGCCGTTCATTTTTCCGGCGTGCCAGTTCATCGGCTCTCTGTCTGGCCTTTTGAGAGTTCAGTTTGGCGTTGATTTTGCCGGCAGCCTCTTTTTGTTCCAATTCCACAGCTCGGGCATCCCAATATTGGATTTCCCGTGTCAGCCTGTGTGTAACGGCTTTGGCTGTCTTATCCAAAGAGGCTGTTTTTTGCTTTTTCACTTCCGCCAAATGGGCGGGAATTAACTGCTGGACCGCGTAATTTCTTGCTTTTTCTTCCACTCCGCTGCTCAGCCACTTTTGCTGTGAAAGCCAGGATACAACAGCCGCTCTTTCTTCTTCGCTGGCTTCCCGGTAATCCAAATAGGGAGCATAGCCAGCGTTTTTCGCAGTTCCGTCTTCCTGCAGTTCCACAAAATGCATGTGCTTGGAAATAATCCTGTGTTTTTGACTGGGCAGCATCACCCCATCCTGGATGGCATCTTCAATATAGACCAGGAGACGGGCTTTCGTTCCATAATCCCCCTCATCCACAAAAATGGCTCCTTCTTTCAAGGTTTCTCTATTCCGTTCCAGGATCAGATCAATCACGGCTTCCAAAAGAGGATGTCCCGGACACAAAAGATCTGCATCCGGCTTTCCTTGGATGGTGCAGAAGGATTTATCAAAACAAACCCGTTCATAACTTCTCAGCACATGGTCACCGAACCCGATAACCCGATCCCGCTGCCGGAGAGCTGCCGGGACAAAGGGAATCTCGTACCGTCCCTTTTCCCGTTTCTGTACCCGTCCTCCTACACTTTTAAAAGCTTCCAAAAAGAATGCTTCAATAAAATGCGGCTGCAGTTTATGGGCCGCCATCCGTTCCATATCCTCTTTAATCAGATTCACGGTGTGGACGTCCATCACGTCATTGGTCAGTGCCTGCTCCTGGATCAGTTTCCGAAATACTTCCGGATCCATAGATGCATCCACCACCTGATTCAGCCGATTTCGTACTTTGGGATCATTACCATAGCGGATGGCTTCGATAAGCAAATCTTTCAGGGACTTGTTATCAAAGGTCATTTTCCCCAAGATATCAAACACCTTGCCGCCCAGGGCTTTCCGTTCCTCTTCCAATTTGGTGAAAAGCCTCTGGAACACGTACCCTTCCCGGGTTTCCGCAGCCACCAGATTCCAAAGATGGCAGACTTCCAACTGACCGATCCGATGGATTCGGCCAAAACGCTGTTCCAGACGGTTGGGATTCCAGGGCAGGTCATAATTGATCATCAGATGGGCCCGCTGCAGGTTGATGCCTTCGCCGGCAGCATCCGTGGCAATCAGGATCCGCACTTTCACATCCTGCTTGAACTGTTCCTCCACTTTATGCCGTTCATCTCTGCGCATACCGCCCTGGATAGTCACCACAACCTCCTGGTCTCCCAGAAGGGAACGGATTTTTCCTGCCAAATAATGGAGGGTATCCTTGTGCTCCGTAAAAATTATCAGTTTTTCTCTCTGGCCATCTTTGCTGAACATAAAGACATCATCCTGGAGCAGCTTGGACAATTCATCCCATTTCCGGTCCACCCCACTGACCCGTACCCGGTCAGCCAATTGTTCCAGATGTTTCAGAGTATCGATTTCTGCTTCCAGCTCTGCAATGGTAGCAGCGGCAGAAGCCTGGTCCACTACATGCTCTTCAAGCTGTTCCTGTTCCTCTGACGACAGATCATCATCATCCATTTCATCCCAATCCAGGGTTTGGCAATCTTCCGTCTGTTTTCCCTGGCGTTCTTCTGCCAAACGCCGTTCCAGCCGTTCTCTTCTCCTGTGGAGCGATTGGTAAATGGCTTCTGGTGAAGAAGCCAGCCGCCGCTGCAGGATGGTCAATGCAAAGCCCACAGTATTTTTCCGTTCTTTATTCAGTTTATCTGCCCGATTGAATTCTTCCTGTACGTATTCCGTCACTTCCTGGTACAGCTGAGCCTCCAATGGGGAAAGAGAATAATTGACCGTATAGGCTCTGCGTTCCGGGAACAAAGGGGTACCGTCGAACTTCAACAGTTCTTCTTTGACCAGGCGGCGCATTACATCATTTACATCCACAGTCCGCTTTCCGTTTCCATGATTGACTCCGAACCGGTCCGGATCCACCAGAGAAAGGAATAACTCAAAATCTGCTTCTTTTCCGTTATGGGGCGTGGCCGTCAGCAATAGGAAATTCCGGGTGATGGTAGAAAGCAGCCTGCCCAGTTGGAATCGTTTCGTGTACTTTACTTCCCCTCCCCAAAGGGTAGCAGACATTTTATGGGCTTCATCCACTACAATCAAATCCCAGTCAGAGACTCGAAGTTTAGCCTGCAGTTCTTCATTTCGGGCCAATTTGTCCATTCTTGCAAGGCAAAGATTGGTCTCTGTAAAAATATTTCCGGTAACAGCAGATTCCATGCGCTCGTTGGTCAAGATCTCAAAACGCAGGTGAAATTTGGAATACAATTCATCCTGCCATTGCTCCACCAAGTTCCCAGGAGTAACAATCAGGCAGCGTTGCAAATCGCCTCTGGCCATCATTTCTTTGATGTAGAGACCTGTCATGATGGTTTTACCAGCTCCTGGATCATCCGCCAGGATATAACGGAGTGGAATCCGGGGGAGCATTTCCTGATACACTGCAGAAATCTGATGAGGCAGTGGTTCCACGGAAGACGTATGGATCGCCAAATAGGGATCAAACAAATGAGCAAGACTAATACGATAGGCTTCGGATGCCAGTTTCATGCGACTGGGATCGCCCTTGAAACTCCAGGGCAGATGCTGTGTTTCCAGTTCCAGTTCCGGTTCTCTGTCCCGATAAAGAATCTGGCTGCCCAGGTTCTCATTCGAATCCTTGTAGACCACTTCTACCGCATTGCTGCCGCACCAATTGGCCGCAATAAGGGTAACCGCTTCATTTCCCACTATTCCCTTGACTTTTGTACCGACCACAAGGTCTTCCAGTGTACTCATCCCGTCGTCTCACTTCTTTTCTATATTTATGCTCTTTTAATAGATTTTTTGCATAAGAATAAACCAGCACTGCAGAGACCGCTGGCAAAGCAAAATACATATCATAATATTTTACCAAATTTAACGTAAAATTTCACTAAAGAAATCAGGTTTTCAGTAAAATTTTCTGAATCCAGCCCATCTCAGCTTACCATAGCAAAAAAAGCCGTGGCAGAAATTCTACCACGGCTATCTTTTTGCCAAAATCTTACATACAAGTAGATTTTTCCATATATGAATAAATTTACTTCATAACAATAACGCCTAGAAAGGAGTTAATTCCCATATGCAGATAAATATTCTCTTAAAGACCCCACCACAACCCGATCCGCCGGCAGCCAATCCACACCATCCAGCTTATCATAAGAAAGCCACCGAGCAGCTTCGTGCTCCAATAAAGTCAAATTGCCCCGTTCCACTTTGCAAATAAAGCACTGCATGGAAAGATGGAAAGTGGGATAGTCATATTCCACAGTAGTGAATGGCTGTTCTACCCGAATTTCTGTGGCCAGTTCTTCCTGGATCTCCCGTTTGAGGGCCTGTTCCGGTGTTTCCCCGGGCTCGATCTTGCCGCCAGGAAATTCCCAGCCATCTTTGAATTCTCCATATCCCCGTTGGGTGGCGAAGACTTGATCCTGGTTGATGATCAGTGCAGCCACAACGTTGACAGTTTTCAATCCTGTCTCCCCCTTTTCCCCATATTTACATTATATTTTATTACATCATGGGAACTCTGTAAATTTCCGGACAACAAAAAAAGCCCGGGCAGGAACTCCCACCACGGACCATCTCCCTTGCCGTACCCTTGCCTGCGAGCAAGTTTTCCTGTATCTGAATGTAAATTCACTTAATAACAAAAGCGCCCCAAAAAATTCTTCTTTCTTTCCTGATTTGCAAAGTTTTACGTGCGTGGTTCAGCATGCACAATATGTAGTTATCTTCTTCCAATAGGTCACTATATCTTGCGTTTGGTAGTAAAACAGGTGTTCTTTTCTTGTGCATTTGTTTCTATCATCCCCAGTTTATGCGCCTCTCCAGGCTCGCTCACCTCGTAGTGCCATGGCACACAAATAGGATTTTTACAGCCATTTTGAAAGTCCTCCTGAGGATACGAAAGGCCACGTAAAGCCGCATGATGCGGTCTTCCCCCAAAATTGGTCATTTTCGGGAACTTGGCATATGGTTGCCTTTCGTGGCATAAATTAGCCGCCTTTAGTAGTAAAAATGGTAGTAAAACGGGCTTTCCGTACTACCGTAATATTTTCACCTTTATTCTACCAGAAAAAAGGCCTTTCATCACCCCATACCCTTTCTTGATTTTCAACACAAAATTAATTACCTAAAATTTGACTTTAGATTAAAAAATCATGGATACCACTGAAAAAAAATAATATACTATAGAAAATGACACCCAAAGGAGTGACGGATTCAATGAAACAATTCTTGAAGAAAACGTTTCCTATACTATTCTTACTTCTAATGCTTGCTCCTACTGCATTCGCAAGCAAAATGAGTTTTGAATGGACTTTAAAAAAATTAAATCGGCTTCAAGGTATCTGGTACTCTATAGAGGACCCGTCTCAAACGGTATCCTTTGACGGTGGTAAATTTGAAGGGAATCAAGTTGTAAGTTTTGATGATGTTGCTGGAGGTAGCACAACTTTTGGCTGCAAGATGGTTCTGGTAGAAAATGGATACATGAGGACCCGTCACCTCTTCGTTCAGGATCTAGGTAGGGATACGCCCCACCAGTATATTGCAATTGACGGCATTCCCTACAGAAAAACAAAAGAGCCTGTATACGGAGAATCGGTCGGTGGAATTTATTTAGGAATGCCATATCAGGATGTCGTAAAATTATATGGGACTCCTGACATGATTGAGAATTCAAGTAACGGGCCTCGTTCTTTTAAAATTGGCTACTCAAAAATTGGGCTCACCGTCAGATTTAGCTTTTCTATCGTTGACAACATTACTCTGTATTCCTATGGCGATCGAAAACTGGATAAAAGCTTATTGAACAGTCACAATTCACTTGATGAATTCAAAGCGGCTTATGGGATTGAAAAATTCCACGAAAAATGGTCGAATTCGATTGGAAACGGCGAGTATATTTGGTTCAATGAATATCCTCAAAGCATTGCGCTTTCCACTTACGCATTTTAAGATTTACACTTATGGCAAAAAAGAACCCTGCCGCCGGGTCATAATCCTAGCTACAGGGTTCATTTTCTATTTATGCTTTATTTTTGAAATGTATAACGTTTGGCTTGATGGCGCCAATATCGACCAGCTCTTTGCGACTCCTTTCCATCTCCTTCTGATGTTGTGCTTGAAGGATTTCAACTTCCTTCTGTGCATCATCAAATTTGATGTGCGTGTAAACGTTGAGTGTGACGCCAATATCGCTGTGCCCCATCAAATACTGCAAGGTTTTAGCACTGAGGCCGCTCAAGGCCATATTAGTGCAATACGTATGCCGGCAAACGTGAGGCGTTATCTTAGGGAGCTGGTACCGATAGATTTTGTTATATTTTGTAACTGCAGACTTGAACCGATGTTCCCAGTGCATTGCAACTACTGGTTCCCCGTTAAGGTCATAATAAAGAAAGTTGGCATAACCATCAATGATCTTCTCTACCTTCGGGGGCGTTCTTTTCCTCAAGAGTTCTAAAAAACATTGATATACTTCTTCCGTCATTGGCAAAAGCCTGGCGCCTGCCTTTGTTTTGGTAGAAGTAATGTATCGCTTCCCATGCAAGTCCCTCTGCAGTTGTTTATCGACGTTGATTGTCCTGTTCTCAAAATCTATGTCGTTGAGAGTCAGACCACAAAACTCTGAAATACGCAGTCCCGTATGAAAAAGAATGAAAACCGCCTCATAATACCTCTTGTAATAATTATCGTCTTTAAGGAACTGAAGAAAAATTCGCATATCTTTTTTGCTGATGGCCTCTCGCCTAACACTGTCACTGATGAGCACGTTTTTCATTTCGAAATTGAAAGGGTTCCGGAAAAGGATTTCATCATCCACCGCCATCTGAAATGCTGGTCGAACAACACCACGAATACTTTGAATACTACTATATCCTCTCCCATCTGATTTCATCTTGATAAGCCATAACTTGGCATCGGACATTTTGACTTTGCCAATCTGTTTCTTTGAAAACAGTTCCTTCTTCAATGCATTAACCACAAAGTTATAATTAGTTAGGGTATTCGGCTTGACCTCTTTTTTCAAGGAAAGGTATCGCATCACTAATTCCATAACAGTCATATTATCGTCAGCGTTATTTGGCGAGATTACATTTCGAACTTCCAGACCGGCTTCCATCTCCCGCAATGACTTACAAGGCTTGCGTCCGGCGGGCAGTGGATCAGTGGGTTCTAATTTCCAGCTATAAAAAAACTTAATTTTCCCATCTACAGTATACTTGAATTGGTATCTCCCATCAGCACGTACTGTTTCGCCCGCTCGCAGAATCCTGCGTTTCTTATCCCTGCGGATACAGGCTTTCATTCGTTTTTTCATTGATTTTCTCCTTTCTACTTGTTTTGGCATCATATACATCACTCTAAAAGCTGAATAAGTCAACTTATTTAGATGCACGAAGTCTGAAGGAGAAACTTCTCAAATTCCTCACGAATGATAAGGTACTTTCTCCCGTTGAAAACAAAAAATTCGGCCTCTGGTCGTTCTACAACAAGCCCTCTGAGCTTTTTTTCGCTGATATTGAAATAGAGGCTTGCTTCCTTGATGGTCAGCATAAATTTTTGATTTAGTGGAATCCTTGCTGCAAAAGCTTTCGTCATGATGATTCATCCTCCTAGAATTAATCTTCTAGAAGTAACAGGACAAGACAGAAGGGATTGAGTACTTTGGCTCAATCATCAAAGCGCTTTTTATTTCTAAACCTAAAAAGGCCATGGTAGAAAAGCGCTCTCTCCTACCATGGCCTTTTTTAAATGCTAGCAAAAAAATCTTCGTCTACTTCGTATGTAACTACCTCTTTAACCCCAATACCAAACTCAGCAATTTTATCCATAAACTCTTCGCCATCAATTAAATCAATTTGTTTTTTACCGGGTGTTGCCGCCTCTTCTCTGGCTGCATTAAAAGATGTACCGGTTGTAATGAAAATTCCCTTTTCTATATCTGTTGTTAAAGAACTTCGAAAATCTCGAATCTCGGCTGACCCAACTGAGCCTTTATAACGTTTACACTGAAAAGCGACCCTAAAACTAAAAATGCCGTTTATTTTTAATTTGCCAGTTCCATCAATGCCACCATCACCGGATTTCTTGGTAACAGCAACCTGGACAAATCCACATTCTCTCAAGAGAAGTTGAGAGGGGCGTTCAAAAGCATATGGGTCCATATTGAGTAATATATCCATAAGGTTTTGACGCCATGTCAGCGATTCATCAAGTAAAGTCGGAGATTCAGCCTCAACTTTTGGTTCTATAATTTATTTTGGGATCATCGTCCGAATTTGCGCAAGTTCTTGTTTTAATGAATCCATTTCCTTCTGCGAATTGATTAATGCCGTACGCAACTGTTTTACCTCTTCTTGTGAAGACGCCACTTGTTGTTCTAATTGTTCTACATGGTGCTTTACTTCTTTATCCGGTGTATACATCATATATTCTCTTTTTTTCGAGGGATTATCCAATTTAATGGTAATTCCAGCATTCCACATCACAGAATTATCTTTACTATATGCAGCTCCGACATTTGCCATAACACTCTCATTAAAATAATGGGCCAGACCTAACGCATATCCTTGTTCCCCTTTATAACTGCCAAAACCTGCCATAATCTGCGTTCGTTCATCAGGATCAAATTGCAACGGTTTGAGCGCAGCCAGTGCAGCATTCATAGCATCACCTTTTCGTGACTCTTCCCGTACATCATGAATGTCACGGGAATTTTGTTCTACAATATTTTTTACATTTCCGGCTGCATCCTGGAATACAGGCATACCTGGAAGCATTCCGCTTAAGATAACACCCACAACGATCATCACAAGGAAGATGATATTATGAAGACCCTCGATCTTAAACTCGGTACCCGGTTTGCTGATATCCGGTTTACGTCCCTCTGCGATATCCTTCTTGTAAGAGCGCATATCCAGATGATAGAACACAAACAGAAGAATCACCATATTAAGGATCAGTACCGGAAAAAGATGAAGACTCCAGAAGAACGGAACTCCTCGCATGAAGCCCATCAGAAGCGGCGGATCACCGATCGGTGTCAGGCAGCCCCCCATGTTGGATACCATAAAGATGAAAAAGATCATAATATGACCTTTTCTTTTTCTCCAGGAATTCATTTTGATCACCGGACGGACCATCAGCATGCTGGCTCCGGTAGTTCCGATGCAGCTGGAAAGCAGGGTTCCCAGTGCAAGAAGTCCTACATTTACTCTTGGTGAGCCCGCAAAATCACCCTCAACTGTAATGTTACCGGATACACAGAACAGTCCGAATAACAGGATGATAAATGTAAGATAGTCATTGATCACGCACTCCAGTACTGTTTCCGCAGTTTTTCCGGCACCGTAAACAACTGCAAACGGAATGATCATAAGAACGATCCAGAATGCAACTACAACGGGCTGATGTGACTCCCACCACTCACCCTTTATCAGCGGCATCACTGCAACACACAGAAGAAGACCCGCAAAAGGGATACAAAGCCACACCGGCACACCAGATCCTGTTCCACCGTTTCCGGCTGCCCATACACCCACAGGACATGCCAGAAATACTGTCAGAAAAGTACACATGACGGTTAATAATTTTTTCAAAATTTTCACCCCTCACATAAATTTTTTTACCAGTGAAATTATAACATATGGCGTTCTAAAATCAACTGTGTAGATGTGCAATTTATACTCGAACCCCCTCTCTTTTTTGTGCATTTTGTCGGTGTATCATAGCAGCTTTTGTTTGTTTTCAAACACACGACCAGATTTTCGGATACTGTTTTCTATATCTGTTATATAATTTATATACATTTTCTCTCTGACAAAAAAGCAGCCGTATTCTCCATCGGCACACTACCCTTTCCGGAAAATACTGCTGCTTTTGTATCTGTTATTTTTTTATTATTTTACCTATATCGAATAATTCCTATTAAAATTACCAGAATTTTACGATTTTATGAGTGTTTTATGATAAAATAAAAGGTATGAATACTTCAACAACTAGGTCTATTACCTATAATGGCGACAGAATTGAATATGAGTTAACCATCAAGCGTGTGAAGAACATGAACATGCGCATTACAAAGGATGGTGTGATCCATGTGTCGGCGAATGCCTATGTGCCGGATTATAGGGTGGACAAGTTTGTTATCGAGAATATGCCCTTCATTGAGCGGGCTCGTTACAAGATTGATGCATTGAATGCCAAGCGCGTCGATGCGTTGCAGTATGTAAATGGTGAAAGCTTATCAATCCTCGGCATTCCTGTTACGTTGCGCCTAGTTGAGCAGGATGGCAAGCCTCACATTGGCTTTGACGGAAAAGCCATCCTTACCATGGTAGTACCTCGTGGTACGACCTTTGAAGCGAAGCATAAATTAATGCAAAGTTATTGGCGTAATTTAGGGGAGAAGGTCTTTGTCCATTGGGCGAAGGTCGTGTATCAGCGCTTTCACAAGCAAG
>ENA-OPAC01000925-OPAC01000925.1-human-gut-metagenome-genome-assembly--contig:-NODE-925-length-15306-cov-2.243328_pt1 | contig 15306 bp, 14 predicted proteins | sample MGYA00241052_ERZ501420 | MGnify/ENA primary metagenome ERZ501420 (study PRJEB25962, sample SAMEA2042513) | human gut metagenome | biome: human gut; feature: human-associated habitat; material: faeces... | reverse complement strand
GCTGCTGCTACTTCAGTCCCTTGCTTATTGGTGAATAAAACCGGCAAGCAATCAGCCGTCATCACCAAGCATACTTGGTTCGGTTGATTGGTGTAAACTGCATCAGCCTCTAAATTATTACCCTCATAAGGCACCGTAATTACACGAGTGCTGTGCGTTTGAGTTAAAAACAACGGGAAATGTGGCAGATTAAATTTTTCGACCAATAAAGTGCGGTTAGTTTTGACCGCATTTTTATCGTCTTCGACATGATCACCCAAATTAAAACTATCGAAAGGAGGCAGGCTTACGCCGCCTTCTCTTGTGGTGGTAAAAGCTTGGATATGTGGTGGAACATTCCAGTTTGGAACAATGGTTTTCATCTTAATAATCCAATTCGTCTTTATGTTCGAGGTAATCCGCTTTTAAGGCATGCAGTAATTCGACAAAGTCATCCGGCAATGGCGCATACCACTCCATCATTTCTCCCGTAATCGGGTGAGCTAAACGCAACATAACCGCATGTAAGGCTTGGCGTTTAAAATTGCGTAGCACCTCAGTGAAGGCTTCGCTTGCATTTTTAGGTGGGCGAGGACGGCCGCCATAAGTTTGATCACCTAATAATGGATGTGCGATATGCGCCATGTGCACACGAATTTGGTGAGTACGACCCGTTTCTAAACGTAAGCGTAAGCGGGTGTAATTACGGAAATTCTCCATAATGCGATAGTGTGTCACAGCGGGTTTACCCATTGGATGAACCGCCATCAATGTGCGTTTTGTAGCATGGCGAGCCATTGGCTGATCTACGGTTCCACCTTTGGTCATAATACCACTGGCGACGGCTTCGTATTCACGAGTGATCTTACGTTTTTGTAAGTCACGTACGAGTTTGGTTTGTGCAGGAATGGTTTTAGCGACAACCATGAGACCCGTTGTGTCTTTATCTAAACGATGCACAATCCCTGCACGTGGTACTTCGGCAATAGGTGGATAGTGATAGAGTAGCGCATTAAGCACGGTACCATCCGGATTGCCTGCACCAGGGTGAACCACAAGATCTTTAGGTTTATTAATCACGATAATATCGTCATCTTCATAAACGATATTGAGCGGAATATTTTGTGGCTCAAAACGGTTTTCATCTTCCACTTCTACCGAAATTTCAATTTGCTCTCCGCCATAAACTTTTGCACGGGGAATATCGGCAATTTCACCGTTCATTTTTACCTGTTTTGCTTCAATCCAGGTTTTTAAACGTGAACGGGAATATTCTGGGAACAACTCTGCGAGGGTTTGGTCTAAACGCTGTCCCATTTGTTCGGGCTGAATTTCAGCCGTTAAGGTAATTTGTGGCATAAAAAATCCATCTAAAAATTTAAAAAGTTGGCTTATTGTGTAATGTTCTATACAATATTCGTTAATTGTAACTTATTTATTGATTTTCGTAAAAATTAAGGAAAAAAAGAATGCGTAAAATAAAATCTCTCGTGCTTATTGCACTTACCTCATTCGCTATTGCAGCTTGTAGCAGTGGTAATAAAGAAGTGGAGCAAGCTTCTGTTGATGAGCTTTATGCAAAAGGCGCGGCTGCATTACAAGAAGGAAGCTATTCTGACTCGATTCGTTATTTAAAAGCAGCGACAGAGCGTTTCCCTGGTAGTACTTACCAAGAACAAGCAATGCTTGATTTAATTTATGCAAACTATAAAACACAAGATTACACAGCAACGTTGGTTACTGTAGATAACTTCTTACAGCAATTCCCACAAAGTCCAAACCGTGACTATGCAGTGTATATGGCGGGTTTAACAAACTTAGCAACGGCCGATAACATGATCCAAGATTTCTTTGGTATCGATCGTGCAACGCGTGAAACAACTTCAATGAAAACGGCGTTTTCTAACTTCCAAAGCTTAGTGCGTGCGTTCCCAAATAGCCCATATTCACAAGATGCAGTAGCACGTATGGCGTATATTAAAGACTCATTAGCACGTCATGAATTAGAAATTGCGAAATTCTATGCAAAACGTGATGCATGGGTAGCGGTATCAAACCGTGTAGTGGGTATGTTGCAACAATATCCGGATGCAAAAGCGACTTACGAAGGTTTATTCTTAATGAAAGAAGCATACGAGAAAATGGGTTTACAACAATTAGCGAACCAAACTCAGCAAGTTATCGATGCGAATAAAGATAAACAATTTGCGGAAGTGAAAAAACCGGAAGAATCTGATTTAACTCAACCGGTTAAAAAATAATTCTCGTCCCTTGTGGGATGAGCTTGAATAAGCAAAATTATTCAAATAAAGGCTAGTCAAACTAATCAAATTGAGCTAGTATAAATTTAAAAGATTTCCTGGGGTGTTCGTGGATGGGTTATGTCCCTGAGCCGATACTTAGAACTTTATAAATCGGTTTCCCGCCATTGGTGTGTAGGCTTGACCTTTGACTTTGTCATTGGACTAAAGAAACCTAAAAATGGCCTTACCGGTTTCCTTGGACCGTCGGGTTCAAGGACTACTACTCGTAGCGGCACTCTGGGACCTTCCTTTAAAATCCATTCTTTCCAATCGAATGAAATCAACACAGCAAACGCTTCGCAATCAACTCCGTCAACAAATTCGTAAAACACGAGCAAATTTGACCGCACTTCAGCAACAACAGGCGGAAGATTCCATCACTCAACAAGCGCTTGCATTAATTGAAGAACGAAATGCGCAGCATATTGCCTTGTATGTTTCCTTTGATGGTGAAATCTCCACAGATAAACTTATTAAAACCCTTTGGGCACAAGATAAACACGTTTATTTGCCGGTATTACACCCTTTCAATCCTAATCATCTTTTGTTCTTACGTTATTTGCCAGATACACCAATGCTGAAAAATAAATTTGGCATTTGGGAGCCAAAACTCAATGTGCAAAACGTATTGCCTTTGGATGAATTAGATATTCTTTTTACACCACTTGTCGCTTTTGATAAACAAGGGAATCGTCTTGGCATGGGAGGTGGTTTTTATGACCGAACCTTACAAAATTGGCAAAATTCTTCTTTTATTCCTGTGGGATTAGCCCATCAATGTCAGCAAGTCGAACAGCTTCCAACAGAAGCGTGGGACGTGCCACTTCATCAAATCTTAGTTGCTTAAACCTATCAAGAAATAAAATTTGATAGAAAAAATTAAAAATTGTCGATTTTTTCTCTTGAAATACCAAAAAATGGTCTTATTTAATTACTCATAAAGGGGATGACCCCAAGGATTTTATGCAGGAGAAGATAAGATATGAATATTGAAAAATTTACCACTAAATTCCAACAAGCACTCAGTGAAGCACAATCATTGGCGCTAGGTAAAGATAATCAGTTTATCGAACCAGTGCATTTATTGACCGCACTTTTAAATCAACAAGACGGTTCAATTGCACCAATTTTAACGACCAGTGGTGTGAATGTGGCGTTATTGCGTAATGAATTAAACGCCGAATTGAATAAATTGCCACAAGTGTCGGGTAATGGCGGTGATGTGCAAATTTCTCGTCAATTACTTAACTTATTGAATTTATGTGACAAATTAGCTCAACAAAAACAAGATAAATTTATTTCCAGTGAATTGTTCTTATTAGCAGCGCTTGAAGAGCGAGGCGCATTAAATGACATTTTGAAAAAATGTGGTGCGAAAAAAGAACAAATTCTACAAGCGATCCAACATATTCGTGGAGGACAAAGCGTGAACGATCAAAATGCAGAAGAAAGCAGACAAGCTCTTGAAAAATATACCATTGATTTAACAGCTCGTGCTGAAAGTGGCAAACTTGACCCGGTTATTGGTCGTGATGAAGAAATTCGTCGAGCCATTCAAGTATTGCAACGTCGTACCAAAAACAACCCAGTATTAATCGGTGAACCTGGTGTAGGTAAAACTGCTATCGTGGAAGGTTTGGCACAACGTATTGTTAATGGTGAAGTGCCTGAAGGCTTAAAAAACAAACGTGTACTTTCTTTAGATATGGGCGCACTGATTGCCGGTGCGAAATACCGCGGTGAATTTGAAGAGCGTTTAAAAGCTGTTTTAAATGAGTTATCAAAAGAAGAAGGTCGCGTGATCCTCTTTATTGATGAAATCCATACCATGGTTGGTGCAGGTAAAACTGACGGTGCAATGGATGCAGGTAACTTATTAAAACCAAGTTTAGCGCGCGGTGAATTACACTGTGTGGGTGCAACGACATTAGACGAATATCGTCAATATATCGAGAAAGATGCCGCACTTGAGCGTCGTTTCCAAAAAGTCTTTGTGGATGAGCCAAGTGTCGAAGATACCATTGCGATCTTACGTGGTTTGAAAGAGCGTTATGAGATCCATCACCATGTAGATATTACTGACCCGGCAATCGTGGCAGCAGCAACGCTTTCACACCGTTATATTTCCGATCGTCAATTGCCGGATAAAGCCATCGACTTAATCGATGAAGCCGCTTCTAGCATCCGTATGGAAATTGACTCTAAACCAGAGCCGCTCGATCGTCTTGAACGCCGTATTATCCAATTAAAATTGGAACAACAAGCATTACAAAAAGAAGAAGACGAAGCAAGCCGTAAGCGTTTAGATATGTTAGAAAAAGAGCTTGCTGATAAAGAACGTGAATACGCTGAACTTGAAGAAGTTTGGAAATCAGAAAAAGCGACCCTTTCAGGTTCACAACACATCAAACAAGAGTTAGATGCAGCGAAAACCGAAATGGAACAAGCGCGTCGTGCTGGCGATTTAAGCAAAATGTCTGAGCTTCAATACGGTCGCATTCCAGAATTGGAAAAACAACTTGCTGCCGCTGAAACTAGCGAAGGCAAAGAAATGACCTTATTGCGCTATCGTGTGACTGATGAAGAAATAGCGGAAGTGCTTTCTAAAGCAACAGGTATTCCTGTTTCTAAAATGATGGAAGGTGAGAAAGAAAAACTCTTACGCATGGAAGAAGAATTGCACAAACGTGTGATCGGTCAAGAAGAAGCAGTTGATGCCGTCGCGAACGCAATTCGTCGTAGCCGTGCAGGGCTTTCTGATCCTAACCGCCCAATTGGTTCATTCTTATTCTTAGGCCCAACTGGTGTAGGTAAAACAGAGCTTTGCAAAACGTTGGCGAAATTCCTCTTTGACAGCGAAGATGCGATGGTGCGTATCGATATGTCAGAGTTTATGGAAAAACACAGCGTATCTCGTTTAGTAGGTGCTCCTCCAGGCTATGTCGGCTATGAAGAAGGTGGTTACTTAACTGAAGCGGTACGTCGTCGTCCATATTCGGTAATTTTGTTGGATGAAGTGGAAAAAGCCCATGCGGACGTATTCAACATCTTATTACAAGTATTGGATGATGGTCGTTTAACTGATGGTCAAGGTCGTACTGTGGACTTCCGTAACACCGTGGTGATTATGACCTCTAACTTGGGTTCTGATTTAATCCAAGGTAGCAAAGACGAAAGCTATGGTGAAATGAAAGCCTTAGTGATGTCAGTGGTGAGCCAACATTTCCGTCCGGAATTTATCAACCGTATTGATGAAACTGTGGTATTCCATCCACTTGATAAAGAAAATATCCGTGCAATTGCAAGTATTCAATTAGAACGCTTAGCAAAACGTATGGAAACTCGTGGTTACGAATTAGTGTTTACCGAAGCGTTATTAGATTTCATTGGTGAAGTGGGTTATGACCCAATTTATGGGGCTCGTCCATTAAAACGTGCAATCCAACAAGAGATCGAAAACAGCTTGGCACAACAAGTTCTATCTGGTCAATTATTACCAGGTAAAGTGGTCACAGTGGATTATGTGGATGGCAAAGTTCAAGCCAGACAATAATTTGTAAAATGAAAGCCATTTAGTGAAAGCTAAATGGCTTTTTTATGCTTTGGTAAAAGATAAAATAGGGTAGAATGACGCTGTTTATAGCGTATAAAAATGAGGAAAAAAATGACCGCACTTTTAAAAATAGGTTTGGTTTCAGTATCAGATCGCGCATCAAGTGGTGTGTATCAAGATCAAGGGATTCCTGAATTACAACAATGGTTAGAACAAGCGTTGGTGGATCCTTTTGAAGTGGAAACTCGATTAATTCCAGACGAGCAGCCATTAATTGAACAAACGTTGAAAGAATTAGTGGATGAGTACCATTGTCATTTAGTGCTTACAACAGGTGGTACAGGGCCGGCAAAACGTGATGTGACACCTGATGCTACGTTAGCGGTAGCCGATCGTGAAATGCCTGGATTTGGCGAGCAAATGCGTCAAGTGAGTTTGCATTTTGTGCCGACAGCGATTTTATCTCGTCAGGTTGGTGTGATTCGTAAAAACAGCTTAATCTTGAATTTACCTGGGCAGCCAAAAGCCATCAAAGAGACTTTAGAAGGCGTGAAAGATGAGCAAGGCAAGGTATTAGTGAAAGGGATTTTTAGTGCGGTGCCTTACTGCTTGCAATTAATCGATGGTATTTATATTGATACCAAGCCTGAAGTGATTACAAGCTTCCGACCAAAAGCCGCACGACGAGAAAATTTGGAGAAATAAGATGAAAAAAATCGAAGCCATTATTAAGCCATTTAAATTAGATGATGTGCGTGAAAATTTATCTGATATTGGCATCAGCGGAATGACCGTGACTGAAGTCCGTGGTTTTGGTCGTCAAAAAGGGCATACAGAGCTTTATCGTGGTGCGGAATACATGGTAGATTTTCTGCCTAAAGTGAAAATTGAAATTGTCGTGCCAGATGATTTGCTTGAACAATGCCTTGAAACCATTGTTGAAACTTGCCAAACAGGGAAAATCGGTGATGGGAAGATCTTTGTTTATGATGTAGAACGCGTGATTCGTGTTCGTACAGGCGAAGAAAATGAGGAAGCCATTTAGTGGAAAAAAACTTAAATTTTAACCGCACTGTAGTCGCAATGGCGGCTTTAGTAATTGTGTTTGCGGGAATTAAACTGGCGGCAGAGATTGTCGTGCCTTTTCTATTGGCATTATTTATCGCCATTATTTGTTCTCCAGTGATTAAAGCGATGACACAACGCAAAGTGCCACATGGTATTGCGATTGCCTTGCTGTTTATCTTAATTTTAATCGTATTCTTTTTCCTCGCGGGATTAATTAACAGCAGTGTGCAAGAATTTACACGCTCTATTCCGCAATATAAAGTGCTGCTTTCAGAGCGTATAAATGACGTCATGGCATTAGCCCAAAAACTGAAATTGCCGATTGTGATTTCTCGCGAAGCTATTATGGAGCATTTTGATCCAAGTGTGATCATGAATTTTGTGAGCCGTTTGTTATTAAACTTTTCTGGCGTGGTGACGAATGTTTTTGTGTTGATCTTAGCCGTGATTTTTATGCTGCTTGAAGCACCAACCATGAAGCATAAACTTGCTTTAGTGTTAAGTGACAATGAACATGATGTTGTCGCGGAAGAACATCACATTGATCGTATTTTAGACGGTGTGATTAGTTATCTTGGTGTGAAAACGGTGATTAGTTTGTTGACTGGTGTCACAACTTGGATTTTATTGGACGTAGCGGGTGTGCAATATGCGATTTTATGGGCAACCTTAAGCTTCCTATTAAATTATATTCCGAATATTGGTTCGATTATTGCAGCCGTGCCTATTATTGTTCAAGCGTTATTGCTGAATGGATTTGGTGTGGGCATGGGTGTAACCGTCGGTATCATTGCATCAAATATTGTGATCGGTAATATTATTGAACCGAAAATGATGGGCAAAACCTTAGGGCTTTCTACCTTGGTCGTATTCTTTTCCTTACTTTTCTGGGGATGGTTACTTGGTACGGTAGGCATGTTGCTTTCTGTGCCGCTGACAATGGCGTTTAAAATTACATTGGAAAGCTCAGAATCAACGAAGAAATATGCGGCTTTATTAGGTGATGTAAACGACTAAAGTGCGGTCATAAAATGTCATAATTTTAGCAATAAAAAAGCCACCGTTATGGTGGCTTTCTTTTTATCTGATGTTTAATAGATTAAGGTAAATCATCGACTTCTTTATCCACTTTTGGTGGAATCATATGTTCACGGCGTAGGCCGATATCATAAGCAATCGCAATCGCGATAAAGATTGATGAGTAAGTACCAAAACCGATACCAATTAATAACGCTAATGAGAAGTTATGAATTGATGGACCACCAAAGAAGAACAAGGCAATCACAACAAGAAGCGTTGTGAGAGATGTCATGATGGTTCTCGATAAGGTTTGCGTTAAGGAAATATCAATAATATCGATGGTTTCTACACGGCGAATTTTACGGAAGTTTTCACGTACACGGTCGAATACCACGATACTATCGTTGATAGAATAACCTACAACGGAAAGAATCGCCGCCACGAAGGTTAAATCCATTTCGACTTGTAATGCAGAGAATACACCGAGTGTAATCACCACGTCATGCGCAAGTGAGGCAATACCACCAAAACCTAAACGCCATTCAAAACGTGAGCCCACGTAAATTAACATCATTGCTAGGGTTGCAAGGGTCGCATAAACCGCACCTTGAGCCAGTTCTTCACCCACATTAGGACCGACGAATTCGATACTGTTAATATGAATATTAGGGTCAATTGTTTGGAGCATGCTTTTAACGTGATCACCAATAGCAGAATCGTTATTATCAGCCGGTAAGCGGATCATCACGTCTTGTACAGAACCGGTTGTTTGTACAATCGGGCTTGCAATCCCGTTTTGATTTAATGTGCCACGGATTTTTTCTAAATCAGCTGGTTGTGAGAAGTGCGTATCAAATACCACACCACCGGTAAAATCCAAGCCCCAGTTGAAGCCTTTTGTCACAATGAAGAAGAGGGAAATCGCCATTAAAATGATGGAAAAGGTATATCCCACAAATCTCACTTTCATAAATTCAGTGAGAGGGAATGGCAATTTAATCCCATTCACTTCACGGATAAAATGTCCGTTTTTATCTTTTGCAAATAATCTCATCTTATCCTACCTAAATTGATAATTTTTCAAGACGTTTACCGCCGTATAGGAAGTTCACGATAGCACGTGTTCCGGTAATTGCTGTAAACATTGAAATTGCCACACCTAATGCAAGCGTTACCGCAAAGCCTTGAATTGGACCAGTACCCACAGCATAAAGAATGATAGCCGTTAAAATTGTGGTTAAGTTCGCATCGAAGATAGAGGAGAATGCACCGTTATAACCTTCGTTAATGGCTTGCTGGATTGGACGACCATTACGAATTTCTTCTTTGATACGCTCAAAAATAAGTACGTTGGCATCCACCGACATCCCCAAGGTTAATACGATACCCGCAATCCCCGGCATGGAAAGTGTTGCCCCAGGTAGGATAGACATTAAACCGACTAATAAAACGATGTTAATCACTAATGCGAAGCTTGCGATAACGCCGAAGATTTTGTAGTAAATCAACATGAAGAGGATAACTACAATTAATCCCCAGAAGCTTGCATTGATACCTTGTTCTACGTTTTGTGCACCAAGAGAAGGACCGATTGTACGCTCTTCAACAATTTGCACTGGTGCGATTAATGCACCTGATTTTAATAACATAGAAAGGTTTTGTGCTTCTGCAGAGCTGCTTACACCCGTAATTTGGAAGTTAGAGCTGAAGCGACCTTGAATGGTTGCGACGTTAATGACTTCTTCATTTTTCTCTAAAATGGTTTTGCCATTTTCGTCTTTTTTACCGTTGTCTTTGTATTCTACATACAAGGTTGCCATTGGTTTTTTGTAGTATTTCTTGGTGGTTTGCGACATGATTTCGCCGCCTTCACTATCCAAGGTTACACTTACTTGTGGCGTATTGGTGTTTTGGTCTAAGCCCGAGCTTGAGTTGATGATGTGTTCACCACCCAATACCGCACGTTTGTAAAGTGCAACAGGTCTACCTTGACGGTCATATTTGATTTCTGTGTCAGAAGGTAACATACCACGCGCTGCTGATTCTGGGTTCACCAACGAATTCACAATGCGGAATTCAAGTGTTGCGGTTGCCCCTAAGATTTCTTTTGCACGCGCAGTATCTTGAACACCCGGTAATTCGATTACGATACGTTCTGCACCTTGACGTTGGATAACCGCTTCAGCTACGCCTAATTCAGCAACACGTTTACGTAAAATCGTTAAGTTTTGCTCGATCGCTAAGTTACGTGATTCTGTTAATGCCGCTTCAGAAAGGGCAAGGTTTAAGGTGTTGTCACCAATATCAGACACTTCTAATGTTGGGTGTAACTGACGAATAATACGCGCTGCTTTTGACATTTGGTCAGCGTTTTCTAATGTGACCGTTGTACCAAATTTGTCGCTATTTTTAATCGCCGTAAACTGAATTTTTTCTTTACGTAATTCGTTGCGTAATGTGTCTTGTAACTGTTCTTGACGTTTAGCAAGCGCAGAATTCATGTCCACTTCCATTAAGAAGCGTACACCACCACGTAAGTCCAAACCCCATTTCATCGGGTTAGCACCAATGCTGCTTAACCAAGCCGGTGTTGCCGGTGCAAGGTTTAATGCGGTGGTGTAGTTGTTGCCAAGTTTTTCTGCAATTTTATCTTTGGCAAGAAGTTGGTCATCTGTGTTGGTGAAACGGGCAAGAATGGAGCCATTTTCAAGAACGATAGATTTGGTTGGAAGGTTATTTTCTTTCAGTACATTTTGTACTTCAGTTAATGCGGTGGTGTCTGCTTGTTGTCCGCGAGTACCAGAAATTTGCACCGCAGGATCTTCACCATAGATATTTGGAAGAGAGTATAAAGCACCAATGGCGACCACAAGGATCACCATTAGATTCTTCCATAATGGGTAACGATTTAACATAGTTTTCCCTTTAGGAATTTAAATTAGAGAGATTTTACAGAACCTTTCGGTAATACTGAAACGATGTAGTTACGGTTAATCGTGATTTCAGTAGTATCGTTTAAAGCGATAACAATTTCAGCACCTTCGGTTACTTTAGTGATTTTACCAATCAAACCACCAGCGGTTAATACTTCAGTGCCTTTCGCTAATTCAGACATTAATTTTTTGTGTTCTTTGTTACGTTTCGCTTGTGGGCGGTAAATCATAAAATAAAAAATTAAACCGAAGATCACGAAAATAAATAACGTGGACATTGGGCTTTGTGCTTCCATTGTGTTTTCCTTATAAAATGAAAAGTTAAAAGTGTGCGTAAAATACCATAAAACGGCATTCAGTAAAAGCCGATGAAGGCAATAACAACTAGAATTTTGGAATTAATTGATTTTTTTCAAGCAAACTTCGAAGATTTGCTCGGAAAGCCAATGTTGATCCACTAATTCACATTGATTTTCTTCACAAAAAACAACAAAATTTTCTACCGCACTTTGACGATTTAATTGCAAAACTAATTCATCATTTGGCGCTAAATTTGCCAAAGCCTTCTTCGCGGTTAAAAGCGGAATCGGGCAGGAAAGTGCGGTCAAATTTAATTGATATTTCATGATTTAAGCTTGACGACGAGCAAACATAATTTTGCCCATAGCCGTGAGTTGTTCTGCAGATAAATATTGCTTACCAAGCTCAAATAGCGGCTCTTCAAGGGCAATGTGTCTATCATAGCTCGCCACAAACAGCGTAATCAGCCTTTCATCTACATCAGTGCGTTTCTCTGCAATCAATTCTTCCAGCTGCTCCGAAAGCTTTGCCCAATTTTCATGCAAAGTCACATGTTGGCGTTCTAATTCATCCACCGATTCTTTCGCTTGAGGCGCTTTTTCAATTAAAGCGGGGAAGAAGTCTTTTTCTTCATCATCATGATGAAGTGGAGCCGCATGATTAAAATACTGCAAAATGGTTTTTACATCATTTAATACGGCTTGATTCACGCCATTTTTTTCTAAATAACCAGGAAGAATGGTGAGCTGCTTGCAAAAGCGTTTCACTTTGCTATGACAGGCATAAAGCATATCAATCGGTTCATTCCAAGTGGCAAATTGTTGAGGTTCGAGGATTTGCATAAGGTTTCCTTTGTTAAAAAGTGCGGTCAAAAAACATTTCATTTTTCTACCGCACTTTCATTAATTATGATTTATCCGCTAATTGTAATGGGGGAACAGGTTTGCCCATGCGAGCATAGAATTCCACCACAAAATCATCAAAACGATTGTCTTCGATAGCTTGACGAATTTCCGCCATTAAACGTTGATAATAGCGTAAATTGTGAATGGTATTTAAGCGTGCACCTAAAATTTCACCGCATTTATCTAAATGATATAAATACGCTTTGGTGTAGTTTTTACAGGTGTAGCAATCACATTCTGGATCCAATGGGCTGGTATCATCACGGTATTTTGCATTACGGATTTTGACAATGCCGTCTGTCACGAATAAATGGCCGTTACGTGCATTACGGGTTGGCATTACGCAGTCAAACATATCAATACCTCGACGTACGCCTTCCACTAAATCTTCCGGTTTACCCACACCCATTAAATAACGCGGTTTATCAGCCGGGATTTGTGGGCAGATGTATTCTAAAATGCGGTGCATATCTTCTTTAGGTTCGCCTACTGCTAAACCACCCACCGCATAACCGTCAAAGCCAATATTCACTAAGCCTTCTAGTGATACTTTGCGTAATTCTTCAAATACGCCGCCTTGGATAATACCGAATAGGGCATTTTTATTGCCTAATTCATCAAAGCGATCGCGGCTGCGTTTTGCCCAACGAAGAGACATTTCCATGGATTTTTTCGCATAATCGAAAGTTGCAGGATAAGGCGTACATTCATCGAAAATCATCACGATGTCAGACCCTAAATCATATTGAATTTCCATGGATTTTTCAGGTGAAAGGAAAATGCGCTCACCGTTAATTGGATTTTGGAATTTCACGCCTTCTTCGGTGATTTTACGTAATTTACCTAAACTGAATACTTGAAAGCCACCACTGTCCGTCAAAATCGGACGATGCCATTGCATAAAATCATGCAAATCACCGTGTTTACGCATCACTTCTTGACCTGGACGAAGCCATAAATGAAATGTGTTACCAAGCAAAATTTCCGCACCTGTCGCACGCACTTCTTCTGGTGTCATGCCTTTTACGGTGCCATAAGTCCCCACTGGCATAAATGCAGGGGTTTCTACGCTGAACGTGCCTTGTGGACGTTCAAATACCAAGCGACCACGACGTGCACTGCCGCTGGTTTTATCTAATTCATATTTCATTTTTTTCCTCAACGAATAAACAGTTCGTAGGTTGTTATTCAATAAAAAAGCCTGTTAGTACAGGCTTCTTGATAGGTATTTTATGAGTTGGTTGAAAATAAGTCAAACCACTTATTCTAAGCCTTTCACATTGGGATTTTTAGTAATGAACATCGCATCGCCATAACTGAAAAAACGATAGCGATTTTCGACCGCACTTTTATAGGCATTCATGGTGTGGCTAAAGCCTGCGAAGGCAGACACCAACATAATCAATGTGCTTTCTGGCAAGTGGAAGTTAGTAATCAACGCATCCACCACACGGAATGATTTGCCCGGGTAAATAAAAATAGACGTATCAGAAAAATAAGGTTCAATTAAATCTGGGTTGCCATTTTCTTCTGCCGATAGGGCAGCGGTTTCAACAGAACGCACTGATGTTGTGCCTACCGCAATGACACGTTTACCCGCTTTTTTCGTTTCAATAATGGCATTGCAGACTTCTTGAGAAAGCTCCACATATTCCGCGTGCATGATGTGATCTTCAATATTTTCAACACGTACGGGTTGGAATGTACCTGCGCCCACATGCAAAGTCACAAATTCAAAATTAACGCCTTTTTCGTGTAATTTTTGTAAAAGCTCATCATCAAAATGTAAGCCAGCCGTTGGCGCAGCTACTGCTCCAGGGACTTTGTTATACACGGTTTGATAGCATTCTTGATCCGCTTCTTCATCAGGGCGATCAATATAAGGCGGCAAAGGCATATGACCGATTTCTTGTAACACATCAAGCACATTGCGACTTTTATCCGCTAATTCCACTTCAAAAAGCGTATCTTGACGACCAACCATAATGGCTTTTACGCCCTTATTTTCACCGAGTTTATCTTCGCCTAAAAATAATTCTGCACCTTCTTTCGGGGCTTTTGATGAGCGAATATGCGCTAAAAAATGGTGCTCACTTAAAATACGTTCCACTAACACTTCAATTTTCCCGCCACTGGCTTTACGACCAAACATACGAGCTGGGATCACGCGCGTATTGTTAAAAATCAATAAATCGCCTTCGTCGATTAAATCTAATACATCGGTAAAAGTGCGGTGAGAAATCTCCCCGTTTTCACCATTGAGTTGTAGCAAACGGCAAGAAGAGCGATCTTCTTTAGGATAACGAGCAATCAGCTCATCTGGTAAGTCAAAATGAAAGTCAGAAACACGCATAATTGTAAATCATGAAAGCTAAAAATGGGGCATAGTCTAGAGCGAATAAGGGGGAAATACAAGGGGGAATGTTGTTGGGCATGAATCGGGTTGAGAGATAGAGTAGGAAGATAAATATTATACTATTCAAATTTATTGAGTTTTATTCCGCCGCATCGCCCTCAATGCAGCACACCACGTCCAGCCGATCCGCGCTCTTCAACTGTCGTAGCGAAATATTCAAAGAATTGACCACACTTTGAATCGTCACATTCTCGCCGTAATTGCGAATCTGTCGCTGAAGCACCTGAAAAATGATAGGTCGGATTCTCGAATTCGACACTTTCAAAATTACCGCAATAATTTCAAATCATATAAATATCAAAAGGTTGTCGGATACAAGTATACGACCTACATAGATTGAAACATAAGGTCATCAGAACGTTTGAAGCAATGACTTGAACAGCCAAAACTGCGTGCGTACCGCATACACCTTACATTTTTATTTTAAAGGTGGAGATGTAGGTTACGGTTTACTTACTTCACTTTAGTTACTCAGCCTTTTTATATAAAACTGCGTTTCTATTCTCAAGTTTAATATTTAAATATCCATTATCAAAATTAGCAGTACCAATAAGGACAATTTTATACACTGAATCTTTATCAAAACATTCATTTATTGAACCACGATACAGGCTAGTTCTATACTTCCATTCTCCATCTTTATTTTTTGTTTTTATAACCCATCTAAAATAAGTGTTTCCTGTTTTTGATTGTTTTTCTTCAGATAAAATCTTAACATCCCCATAGAAAAGATAAAGCTTACCTGAAATATCGGAGTCAATCCATCCAGAAAGCCTTTGTTTTCTTATCGTCTTTTTTATAACCTGTTTACTTTGAGCATTTTCTTCCT
>ENA-OPAC01000904-OPAC01000904.1-human-gut-metagenome-genome-assembly--contig:-NODE-904-length-15538-cov-1.458115_pt1 | contig 15538 bp, 7 predicted proteins | sample MGYA00241052_ERZ501420 | MGnify/ENA primary metagenome ERZ501420 (study PRJEB25962, sample SAMEA2042513) | human gut metagenome | biome: human gut; feature: human-associated habitat; material: faeces... | reverse complement strand
ACTGATTCTCCTCTTCCCCCGTTCGTAAAGAAAAATGTTCCCATTTTTGTGTTTTCCTATCCAAACGAAAAATACCTTGATTAAGCGAACATACCCATAGATACCCTTTTTTATCTTCCATTATATAAGACACATCAGCCGGATGTACCTCATAAATCCGTTCAAAATCATCTGTTTCAGGAATATATTTATTCAAGCCATTAGTAGTTCCCACCCACAAGCACTGGGCGGAATCTTTATAGAGCGCATAAATACCTGATGCATACAAAGATCTGGAAGAACTACCGAACTTATAATTCTTAAACTTTCCAGTTTTTAGATCCATTATATCAAGTCCGCCCATATACATTCCGATATACAATTTATCACCATCCTGTAACAAAGCATGAATATTATGATAAGTCGGACCGGAAACAGAATGTTGAGGTTTATAAGATTTAAATGTATTTTTCTTACGATCCCAATAAAAGAAACCGGCATCATCAGTCCCTAACCAAAGATTATCTTGATCCGCTTGAGCAAAGACGCTGATAATCCGAGCATCCAACTGAGTATTTCCTCTATAATAGTGTATAAAACTATTTCCTGTTGGTGGAATATAATTCACTCCGCCAAAATAAGTGCCTACCCAAAGCGCCTGTTCATGATCCACAAACAAAGTCTGCAGATAATTATCATTCAACCCGTTAGTCTGTCTGTAATCCGAACGTAATGTTTCACCTTTTCCTGTAACAATATTATAGCTCGTCAATCCTTCATCCGAAGCTATCAAAAGCTCTCCTGGTATCCACTCCACAATACTTCGTACCTGAAGCACCCCTTTAGAATCTGACGGTTTTAATTTTTGTATAAGTTGTTTATCCTTCTTTTCCAGTAAATAAAGTCCGTTTCCACTACTTCCCACCCACAGGTTCCGCCTTGAATCTTCAAATAAAGTGATTGTATTCTTTACCCCATCTGCTGCAACCTGTTGAAAAAGATCCTCCGATGGAACAAATCGGCTTACTCCAGCATTCATTGTAGCTACCCAAATAATACCGGAACTATCTTCTAATATATATGAAATGTAATCGGAATTTATTTTTCCAAGGGCCGTATATTGATACAACTTGTCCGCATGAGAATCATAATGAAAAAGGCCTTGCCCCACTGTACCTATCCACAATGTTTTTTTACTATCCAGCATAATATGGCTGACAGGTGTATTAATCTTTACCCCCGACACTGTCTGTACGTCAAAAGTAGAGAAACTCTCAGTCCGAAGATTAAATAAAGCCAATCCCTGATCACTACCTATCCAAAGCCTTTGCCTGTCATCTTCTCTTATAGTATAAATACTAGAGCCTAATGAAGGAACCCGCTCATCCCGCCATACACGAATCCCGTTACCATCAAAACTATGTACCCCATCAATCGTTCCAAACCACATCCGGCCCTTCATGTCCTGAGATATACTATATACAGCATTGTTTGCCAAACCTTCATTAATAGTATAGTGCCTTACATTTCTAGTCTGGCATCTAACCGCAAGGCATAGTATAAAAAGAAAAGCAAATAGCGAAATCCGTTTATTCATAGTTAGATATTTCTATTGATCATTGTTCTCCATCATTGGAAGTCCAATAAAATGAACCAAGGTTTCTTGCAAAAATAATGCTTTCTTATGATTTAGCAGGTATACAAAGAAAGTTATTTAATTTTAGACTTAAAATACAATGAGATGAGGAATGCTACCAGCCCCCACCTCATCACATTATCCACACAATGAAAAACTTTATTGCAATCTGATTGCAAATCCACCTCCCGGAGCCAAATGTATTTTCAACTTATCCCGCTTGTTCAAACGAACGGACTCGCGTTTGAAATCCTTGCCAATACGATGCGCATTCATACCATCTTTAAATAAATCCCCCACATAATCCTTATCTCCAAGGAAAGAACAATCTATCTCAAGATTTCTTGCTACTCCATCCGTAATGCCACCGATATACCAGCTATCTCCTTTCCTACGTGCAGTTACAATGTATTCTCCCAATTTGGCATCCAAAATATGTGTTTCATCCCAAACTGTAGGAATGCCTGTTATAAAATCAGTACATTCAACTTCTCGTTCATAATTGCCCGGTGTGTCACACAGCATATTCAGCGGAGATTCAAATATCACATACAAAGCCAATTGCCGGCAACGGGTACCTTGGCTCATCGGTTCAGAGTTACAAGGGAAATAACTGCCCTTCACAGCATTTCTCATTGCACCTTGTGTATAATCCATCGGTCCTGCCACCTGGCGGATAAAAGGAATCGTCACATCATATTTTACCTGGTCCACACTCTCCGGACTCCATTTCATGTTCTCCAGTCCATGAACTCCCTCAAAATTCAATACATTAGGATAAGTACGATTCAATCCAGACGGCTTATACATGCCATGCAAGTCAAGGAGTAATTTATATTTAGCACAGGTTTCCGCCGCCCGATAATTGAAAGCGACCATTTCCTGATCATCCCGATCCATAAAATCAACTTTGAAACCCTTCACTCCCAGTTCGGCATAATAACGACACAGATTTTCCATATCTCTGTCGAATGCATAATAACCGGCCCATAAAATAATACCTACATTCCTAGCAGCCGCATAATCCACCAGTTCTTTCAAATTGATATCTTTTACCACCTGCATCAAATCAGCCTGCAGATTAACCGCCCATCCTTCATCCAATATCACATACTCCAACTGATGGGCAGCTGCGAAATCAATATACGCTTTATAAGTATCATTGTTCACTCCCGTTACAAAATCCACTCCATCCAGATTCCAGTCGCTCCACCATTCCCAAGCCACTTTACCCGGCTTTATCCATGAAAGATCACCAATCCGTGAAGGTGAACTAAGCAAATAAGTCATACTACTTGCAGCCAAATCCTTATCATCAGTCGTAACAATCGCCATGCGCCAGGGAAAAGTACGTGGTCCATCAACCTTCGCTATAAAATTCTCACGTTTTTCCACAATCATCTGCAAGTTATTATGTCCTCCCTGACGCTTACTTGCAGGATAAGGAGCATGTACACCTGTCAAACTGTTACCACCTGTCGCCCCCGACAAATAAAGCCCCGGATAATTCTCCAGATCCGATTCGGTAATACACACTTTAACTCCGTCACCGACTTCAACGACTAATGGAAGAAACATCAGCTTCTGCTTATCCAATTCCGAAATTTTACTAATAGTATATGTATTCTCAAACGCACTATAAAATTGATCCTCACTACGCGGTACCACATAAGGCACAATAGCCGTTTTATCAGTGGTAAATTGATAGTTCACTTCTTCTTGAAGAATCTTGAACGGCTTTTTCATTTGATTCACGAAACGATAGGCTATTCCATCATTATATGCCCGGAATTCCACACTCCATCCTTTCCTAAAATAAAGTACTAGTTTCTTATAATGATCCCGTAGCTGGCTGCTGCGATAAAAAGGTGAATCAATCAACTGGTCCACCTCTTTCCGGGAACTGCTTGTCAGTTGCGGATGATCCCCCCACACGGTTCCGTTTTCCAAAGTCATTGACAATGGAGAAGCGGCAAGCACCTGCTTTCCGTTACATTTTATATCATAAGTCAACTGTTCCCCTATGGTTATAGTTGTATTCAAATGTCCATCAGGCGAGTTCAGTTGGAACACTTTCCGTGCCTGTGTAGTCAATACTATCCAACTGCATAAAAATAAAATTGTCAGCTTTTTCATTATCTGTTAGTTTAAATTAGTTAAAACTTCCGCACTTAACTTAGAGTGGGCAGGCAAGGGTACGCAAACTTCAGAAATCACATTTCCACGAATATCTTTCAACAAGACCGGAGCATACACCTTCCCGTTCACCTTTATTTCAGAATAATCCCCTATAAAAGCAACCTTCCATGTCAACTTCTTAGAAGTGTTATTCTCTATATCAGTCCTCATCCTGCCTCCATGCTTAACAGTGATATATCCATCAAAAACAGGCAGATTTTTAATTTCCGCCTTTTGGGAATCGCCCGCCAGACGCGAGCAAGTCGCCACACTGCTTTCACTAGCCAAAGGCTTGACTCCCATAGCTCCACACACCGTACCTTCAATGATACCATAAGATACTTCAGGATACTCAGACCTGTTCATGTGAGGCAGATTTACCAAAAAATAATAAGCCTCGTCATCATACCCCAAACGATAAAAAAGGGTGGGAAACGCTGACATATTCTCCACATTCCATTCTCGGCTCAAAATGTCCTTCACGCTGGCACGAATGCGGTCCGGATTTTCAGACGCGTCAAACCAAAGAATAAAAGGAACTCCTTCCCCCCGATAAAACTTCTGATCCTCCGTCCAAAAAGTCTGATAAAAAGAACTGTCAGGGTTCCACCACCTGTTCTCCAAGATTTCCCGGTATGCTTCCGCCTGGGTTCTTCCTTTTGTCATCTTCACATCATCCCCCGTCAATCCGGCCATTTCGGCGTATGCATTAAAACCTGCATACATCGTAGCCAATAAATCCACCCCAACCGTCAGTCCACGGAAATTCTCCACATACGAAGGCAGTCCCCTGCAAGTATGAAAATTATTATTCGGATTAAAATCCTCAGGCTGATTCATATAAGGAGAGCGATCCATTATCTTTTCCGGTTCCAAAGCCCAGCGATGCACATATTCGTTCACAGACTTTTCATAAAAATTTGTAAAAAGAGGGTCTGTCAGATAACCAGCATCTCCCGTCCATTGATACATTTTCAAACAAGCCTGCATCACATCAAAATTAGCATTCAGATTATACCAGAATTCCTTGTCATTGGTATAGTCAGCCGGCGCAGGTTTATTATAACGGTTTATCTCCCAATAGGTACACCAGTCTTTTTCTTCACTGATATTTTCCACAAAACGCGTGAACATATTCTTATTATGTCTGGCAAGACCCAAAATCTGAGCGCCCACCGACTGATGAGACACATCGCGCATACAGAAAGCCTCGCGCTGCGGTAATGCGGCTTCATACCAATATCCTACCGGATCACTATTATCATGTGCGTATGACAATGCCATCTTTTTTGCCCAATTGTACGCATTTTCCAACTGCTTATCCGAAGAGGTAAATACCGATATCTGGTCTGACGGCAATCTCTGAATAGCATCTTCTTTTGAAGATAAGCCACAACTTGCCATACACAAAGCCGCAACTCCCAATAATATTGCTTTTTTCATACCATATTCACTTTAATTTAATAGTAAGTTTATTCCCTACTTTAATAAAATGTTGTTGTATCTTATTTCCATTTATAATTTTCACCTGAAGTCTATTATTAGGCAAACGATCGATCTCAATGTCAAATTTAGAACCAAATGCCCCTATTTTTCTCAAAGCCATGTGACTCCATACCTCCGGTAGACGAGGTGTAAGGATAAAACTGTTAAAACCGGTAGGACGAATACCAAATAAGCCTTCTGTGATTATACGTCCATATAAGCCACTTTCCGCAGAAAGATGACGCTGACCACCTTCAGGCCATGCTTCAATGGCATAAGGCACATGCTCTCCCAACAACCGGGTAGTGGAATAACGATGTAAATACTCTGTCGCTTTTTCCGTTTCTCCCACCGCATATACCCCTCTCAAGGCATATAGTGTGGAACGATCCCAAAAAGTATCACTTCCTGCCTGTGTCAATAATCCATTTTCCGTCCATAAACGTGGTGAGAACAGCGCATTTATAGTAGCCTCGGCACGTTCATCTATACCAACCGTCAATGGAATACAAATCCACGAACGCAAAATGTCATTCCCTTTATAATAAGCATATGTATCAAAACCTTCCACAGAAGCACCGAAATATTTTTCAATATTCTTACGCAATATGGCAGCCTGCTTACGATAAACGCCCGCATTTCCTTTACCCAGTTCCCGTGCCAGACAGGAAGCAGAAATCAAAGCGTCATAATAAAGAGAAGAAGTGCACAAATTAGCATCTCCCGAAGGAAAACGATTTTCCAATTCGTCTGTATCCGAAGCCACCACTCCCTCTTTGTTCAGTTTATGATTACAATATTCCAGACACCAAGTGACAAGCGGCCACAATTGTTCTGCTTCCTCACGGCTTGCACGGGCCAGCAGATAACGGGACGCTCCATAAGCGATCATAGCCGCATCCCCTCTGTCACCTACTCCATTCCAGATATCCAGCCCTTCAGCCACAATAGAACTGGGAATAGGTTTCCATTCATTATTCATAAAACGGGCAAAATGCTTGAATGAGTTCAATGCCGATGCATTTCCATAATCATAGCCAGTAAATGGAAAATAAGGATTAATATATTCAGCCTGGTCATTAGCCCAAATAGCTGCATAGTACGATTCTCCGCCAGGTCCGTGCATAGGTCCTCCCTGAGTTTCATAGATACTTTCACAAGCCCGGATTTTAGAAAAAGCGAACATACGGTCAATAATCGGATCAGGGGTTTCAAGTACCAGATTATCCATCCATGAAGTCACCGCCTCTATTCGTTTCAGTTTCTCCTGCTGTCCGTTAATGACCAATGCGGGTTGTCCTTTTTTATATCCGGTAATATAAGCACTAAAAGAGAGCGTATCCCCCGGTTGTATAGAAAAATACCCATTTCTATCTATTTTCATTTCAATAAGATAAGAACCATCCACTCCTTTCCGCGGATCGGTGTACAATCTATTGTTTATTACCGGAATTTCTACGAACATGGGATTCTTGTCTGTATTAATCAAAAGATAATTTTCAATTAATGCAGGCAAGTCCGTTGAAGGCAAATATTCCCGTATCACTTTACACTGCCCATACCATCCGCCGTTATAAGAACTTTCAACAGTCAACATACCCTTCAAGCGGATATTGTCCACTTTTTCATCGGTAATAGTTCTACCATTGACCGTAACCATATCCAATGGATTCCAATCGAATCTCCTCATCAAACTGGCATGAGTATTATTCGGAATGGTACGCAACAAAGGCCATACCATACTTTTATTCACAACAAACGCTCCATCCGCATTCACCCCATAGCGCAGCACAACAGATACTTGTTTTCCACTCATTTCAATATGGTCACTGTGTGGGATTTGTTTGGCGGGCACCCATTCAATGCTTCCATCCGCCAACATTCGCCAACGAGATGATCCAGTGGCCAAAGCGAAAGAAGAAAATACAGTCAGCAGCATATAGCCCACTAAAAAGATCACTTTCATTTTATGCATAATTCATATTATTTCTGAGACTCACAAAATAAGGTAAAATTCCGGGAACATCACCATACGTCCCCGGAATTCATCATATAATCATACTTCTACCTATTTATCATAACCCGGATTTTGTTCCAATAAATCATTTTTTTGAATTTCATAACGTGGAATAGGAAGCAGATAGTTGGCAGGCGCCACAAAATCGCGGTCTTGAATTTTAAATAATTCATATTTCTTTGTACCATCTGTCTGCTTAGTTATATTTATACCATGAAAAGCACCCTTATCCACCTTTTCCGCAATTTTCCAACGGCGTACATCATAAAAACGATGTTCCTCGAAAGCCAGTTCTACCTTACGTTCGTGTTGGATTTTAGCTAAAAGAGCTTCTCCGCTTTCAGTAACATCAGGCAAAATATCCTCTCTGCCTCCACGTGCTCTTTTACGGATATAATTTACATATTCACGTGCTACATCTTCCTTGCCACAATGATACATGGCTTCTGCATAATTCAGATAGATTTCTGCCAAACGGCAATAAACCCACGGTTGCTTTCCTTTGTCCGACCAGCTTTTTGTCAGATTTTCATCCATAAATTTCCGGATAATATAATGTGTTTTAGAATAGTTCCATGCATCCTTACCAAACTCACTATCTATTCCACCTGTTTTTCCATCATTATTTACCCAAAATTCCACTTCTGTTCCTCTAAACAACTGTCCGTCACATACTACAGAAGCATATAAACGAGGATCACGCCCCGCCCAAGGATCTGTTGTAGCAGAAGTATATAAAGCCGGATCAGGCATAGTACCGTCTTCCATCTCATAACTATCTACCATTTCCTGCAACACAGCAGTACAAGAGTATCCACCCCAACCGTTCGTACTGTTATACCAATCATACCAATGGCCGAATTCCGTATTATACAAACGTTGGAATATAATCTCAGAACTCATCGGATTTAGGAAAAGTCCTTTATAATCAGTATCCAAAGAGTATCCTAATTTCATCACTTCTTCTGCTGCTTTAGCAGCAGCTTCCCATTTGCTTTTATCATTAGCCGGATTCCATAATGGACTGGCAGCATAAAGCAACATACGTGATTTCATAGCCAAAGCTGCTCCTTTCGTTACCCGTCCAAAATTTTCACCTGCAAACTTTTCCGGCAAAAGCTCGGATGCTTTCTGAAATTCGGAAACAATAAAGTCCACACAATCCTCATAAGTGTTACGCTTAATCATCATTTCGGGATCATCCAACTCAAACAAGCGAGTAATCAAGGGTACTCCTCCATAATTGTTCACCAATTCCATATAATAATAAGCTCTGAAAAAAGTAGCCTCACCTATCAACCAACTTCTTCTCGGTTCATCTATCGTTTCCACCTTATCCATATTACTAAAGAATATGTTGCAATTCTTTATGTTGGCATAATAATCCGACCAAATATCCAGACCTCCCAATTGATCGGGAGCCAGACCTCCTGTATTAATACTCCACGCACTGGCCCAATTAAAGTTCTCCATGGATTCATCACATACAAATCTCAATGAACTACGACTCCATCCGTTACGTGGTTTTGTATAATTCATGGTCACATAAGATTCAGTAAGATTAGCATCTGTAAAGATACCGTCTTCCGTATATGAATCCAATGGTTCTACGTCCAGTACATCACAAGAAAACATATTTCCCATCAACAGGGCGATGCATGTACTTTTCAATATGGCTGTTTTCATATTTATTCTTAAACTTAAAGGTTACTAATTTAGAAACTAACATTAACTCCAAATGTATAAGTACGAGCTTGAGGATATTTCTGTCCTGTAGAAGTCGCATCTGATTCCGGATCTTGCACTTTCACTTTATCAAAAGTCAACAGGTTCGTTCCAGTCAATACCAGACGCAAGTTCTGAATTTTCAATTTCTCTACAAAAGATTTAGGAAATGTATAAGCCAGTTCCACATTTTTCAAACGGATAAATGAAGCATCATACAACCAGAAATCACTCCATCTGGTATTTTCATAATCATCCTTATCAAACGCTCTCGGATATTTTGAGTTAGGAGTTTCCTCGGCTGAAATCCAACGATTATTATAGAATTCTTTGTCCAAATTATAAGAATAAGGGACAATCATCTGTTCAGCCCTAGCTTGACCTGTCCATAGCATACTGAATTCCAGTCCTTTCCATTCAATTCCCATATTCAAACCGTATACAATCTGTGGGACATTGCCATATTTACTACGAATACGGTCATTGTCATTAATCACCCCGTTATCATCAATATCCAGGTACTTGATATCACCTGGTTGAGCATTAGCCATGTGCGGAGTGCTATTGATCTCATCCCATGACTGATAGATACCGTCTGTTTTGTACATCAACCATGAATCGATAGAATGTCCGGTTCTTCTCTGCCATTCGGGAGTATTAGCTGCTTCGTCAAAGAATTTAATTTTGTTCTTAGTAAACGTAAAGTTACCAGAAACAAAGTAATTGATATCATTAATACGATTTTTGTGGCTCAACATCAATTCGACACCCTGATTACTTACTTCACCAATATTCTGGTCAGGCAATGTCAAACCGGTATAGTAAGGAATGGAAGCTTGCTTCGGAGTCAAGATGTCTGTACGGTTCTGATAGAAATACTCTACTGTGAAGCCCAACAGAGCATTCCAAAAATTACCATCCACTGCAATATTCTTAGAATCCACCTTTTCCCAAGTAATATCGGGGTTGCCAACACGTCCTGGTACAAACCCTTTATTTATATTGGGAATTTCACCCAAGATAGCACCGTTCTGCATATTATATGTACTGATATACTGAAAAGCATCCACACGGTCATTTCCCAACTTACCCCAAGAAGCACGCAATTTCAGATCATTGATAAATGAGAAATTATTCTTGATGAAATCTTCCTCACTCATACGCCAACCTACAGACAATCCCGGGAAAGTACCCCAACGCTTATTAGAAGCAAAATTCATAGAACCATCATGACGCAAGGTAAATTCGAACATATAGCGGTCCTTGTAAGCATAATTCAAACGTCCGAAATAATTCTGGCGAGCAGTCACATAACCCCTGCCACCGTTTGTCTTTTCCTTATCAGCACCAAAGTCCAAATAATCAGGACGATTACTCAAATAGTATCCACGCCAGCCGTAGAAGTTCTCGCCTTCGTACTTACTCTGTTCATAGGCCACGAAAGCACCTACACGGTGGTCACCAAAGGTACGTTGGTAATCCAATTTCAAGTGGAAAGTCTTGGTCACATTGTCATCATGATCCTGACGTAAACTGATGTTGTTACCGTTCATATTGGTGGTCTTCTTTATGTACTCACCAGTAGCAGCGTTATAATCGTAAGTGTCCCATACATCCCACAACTGCTTTTGCTCACGTGCGTGATAGTCGAATGCAGCATAACCTGACAAAGAAAGCCCTTCGGTTATCCAAGGCAATTTCAAGTCAAAAGAGAACTTGGAATCCACAAACGTATCGTTGACCCGGTTGTAACCGGTTTCTTTACCTGCCACCAAAATAGCTAAGTTGTTTCCATTTGCCAAACCCGGGCCCGGCAGTCCATTGGGATAGTAGTCATACAACCAAGGATAAGCCATAAACGCTTCCCAAAAAATATCATCAGTGGAAATAACTGAATTATTGCGTTTTTCCCGACGGGCAGCCAAATCCACACCAATTTTCAAGTTATCGCTAATTTGCGCATCGATGTTAGAACGTACCTGTCCGGTTTGAAAATCCAAACTTGTGTTTCTATAGTTAGGTTCTTGATAAGAATAGTCACCTGAAACGTAGAATTTCACTTTTTCCGAACCTCCGCTGACACTTAGTGAATGACGGGTCTGAGGAGCCACGCTACGAAACACCACGTCCATCCAGTCGGTATCGCCATACTGATTACGGTTGATAGTACCATCCAAATATCCTCCTTTTATATTTTCATACAGCGGAGACTGACCGTTTCCTTTACGAATTTCGTCTGTCCATGTCATACACTGATATGCATTCATCAGATCAGGTGTACGTGTGTTACCCGACAAGGTGAATGAACCGTTGTAAGTAATAGTCGGTTTGTCTGATGTACCCCGTTTAGTAGTCACCAAGATTACACCGTTTGCAGCCTGCGCACCATAGATAGCGGCAGAAGCGTCTTTCAAAACATTAACAGATTCTATATCACTCGGGTTGAGTCGTTCCAAACCACCGCCACTCCATCAATAACAATCAAAGGAGAGTTGTCATTCAAAGAGCCCTTACCACGAATCAGAATATCAGAGTAGTCATTACCCGGCTCACCCGAACGGTTGGTAGCAACCACACCCGGCAGCTTACCAGCAAAGGTATTGGTGATGTTGGCAGTACCGGTAGTCTTCAAATCGCTACCTTTTACAGTAGATACAGATCCGGTAACAGTTGCTTTCTTCTGTACACCGTATCCTACTACGACTACTTCTTCCAATGCTTGTGTGTCTTCACCCAATCGGATTTGCTGAACACCGGCAACCGCTTTCACTTCAATGGACTGATAACCGATGTAAGAAATAACCAAGATAGAACCAACAGGAGCATCTAGTGTATAGTTACCGTCAAAATCTGTAATTACTCCATTTGTAGTTCCTTTGACAACAACATTGGCTCCAATAATCGGTTCTCCGGTACTTTTGTCAACTACCACTCCTTTCACTGTCTGACTCTGCTGAGAAACAGAATACGAAGCCGTTATCTCACCACTCAAGGATGGAACAGCAAAAACTGTCATAGCCCCCAAGCTAAGCATTCCCGCCAATAGGATATGCTTACTTTTTAAATTAGAATTTAAAGTGTTCATTTTAGATTAGAAACATTAAGTTTAACAAAACTATTATTTAATGATTGCAGCATAACCACCGCCATCATACATTGTTATCGTAATTTTATCCCCTTGTTTTACCTTTTGTACACGACGGGCAAAGTCATTGGCATTCATATCCACATTGACACCATCTTCCCAGTAAGTCAGTGTTTTGTTTCCTTTTATAAAATCAAGGTCTATTTCGAACTTCTGTCCTTTTTCACCGACCATACCACCAATATACCAAGTATCTCCGTGACGACGAGCCACTACTACATACTCACCTACAGAGGCTTTCAGCACGCGTGTTTCATCCCATACCACCGGCACTTGAGACAAGAATTCCATACAAACCGGTTCGCGGTAATAGTTGGAAGGAGAGTCGGCAAGCATCTGCAACGGACTTTCATACACCACGTACATACCCAACTGGTGACAACGAGTACCTACAGAAGCAGGCAGGTTGAACCAAATCTTATGGTCTTTTTCATGGAAATTAATCATAGCCCCCGGAGTGTAATCCATAGGACCTGCCACCATACGGGTAAACGGCAAAGTAACATTATGCTTCGGTGTCACGAAGCTCCCCCATTTATGGTTTTCCAATCCGGCTACACCTTCCGAAGTCAGTACGTTGGGAAACGTACGCAACCATCCTGTCGGTTTGTAAGCCCCATGAAAGTCCACCAGCATCTTGCGTGCGGCAGCTTTCCTAGCCACTTCATAATAAAAGTCCACCATTTCCTGATCGTCACGGTTCATAAAGTCCATCTTGATACCTTTAATTCCCCATTGACTGAACTTATCAAAAGCCTCGTCTATCTTTTCGCGAAACGGTGCCCAAGATACCCATAAAATCAAATCCACATTCTTCTTCTTGCCGTATGCCACCAACTCTTCCATATTGATTTCAGGAATTGTTTTAGTCACATCCCATGCTTCCGACCATCCGTCGTCAATCACCACATATTCTATTTCATATTTAGAGGCAAAATCAATGTAATATTTATAAGTATCGTTATTGATACCGCATTTAAAGTCAACGCCCGTCAGAATCAATGCGTTGTACCAGTCCCATGCAATCTTTCCGGGACGTACCCATGAATAATCTCCTTCTGCTTCCGGAGCTAATTTATAGATCAATTGGTTTGTTATCAGATTGGCATCATTCTCGGCAACAATCATTGCACGCCAAGGATAATTGCGTGTGCCATTTACACGAGCAATGTAATCAGCACGCTTGGTTGGAAATATCTGACGGTCGTCTGTCTTATAATCTTCTAGTGAAACAGCGGCAAACTTGCCTGCCAGCTCGTTTTTACCTTGCTTGCGCAGAAACATACCCGGATAGCTTTCCAAATCAGATTCGCTGATAAAAATACGGGCATTCTCATCTACCTTTATTAATATAGGAGTACTGCAAAAACGATCTGTACCTATTTCCGAGAGTTTCATCGGTTTGAATAACGGCTGCTGTGCAGAAAGCATACTGCGCTCTTCGGGAAACAACGTATTATAATCTTCCGGAAAACAATAAATCACTTCTTCATTCAGTACTTTCAATGAGTCGGGAAAATCTGTATGAAAACGATAGGCCAATCCATCATTATATACCCGAAAATACAGTTTGTAATTCTCTGCATCCAGTACCATTTCATTATAATGATCAATGATTTGCTTGCTTTTCTGGCGCACTACCGGTTTCAATACTTGATTTTGTGTGGAACGTTCCACATTCTTCACTTCCATATTTCTTCCGATAACGGTTCCATTGTCGAATGTCATGGAAATGGGAGAAGGATTCAGAATCATTTTACCATTAAAAGTTACGGAATAAGTGGTATTCGTTCCTGTTTCCACATTCACTGTAATACGAGAATCCGGAGAATCAACTGTGTAGTTTTCGGCGAAAGCCAAGCTTCCCCATGCCATCATCAGGCATAATAAAGTCTTTTTCATATTCTTAATTTTATAGGTTATACTTGATACCGACAAAAGTACCCTATCCATTAAAAAGGCATGGAATGTATTATCCAAAGTATTAGAAATACCATACAAGATACTGACACTATTGTACAAAACATTAGCTCTATCGTACAAACAAAACAGTTAAACAGCTAATAATAAATAACTTATGTATAATCTATAAAAAAAATCAAGAGTATAGTACACTCAACGTTTCGTCCTGTCAATCCGTTCCAGAGAGCACACTTTTTCACATACGTAGCAGGAGCTATACATAGCCCTATGCATTTGTACGTACAGGCTTATGCATACGTATGTGGAAATCACGTCCAAAAGACAAGGACATTTAAAAAAAAGACCAAGACGTTTTTAAAAAAGACGGCGACCTTTTAAAAAAAGCTCGTCATCTTTTTTAAAAATAACCTGATCTTTTTTACCACAGCCGGAATCCGCCATATTCCATAAAGGTACAAATCCTCCATGCGCACTTCTTACAAGAAAGAAAGCCTAAAAATAGCCTACTTTACATCAAAACGGAATATCCTATAAAAAGTATATATATAACTGTATTCAAGCATTTTATGCAAAATTCAGCTTCACAATACAGTGAGGGCATAAGAGCATAAGTGAGAGCAATATTTTTTACCCTCACCATCTAAATCTTTTATAATAAACCTATTATACATGCAGTGAGGGCATGAGGGCATAAATGTCCCGAACTTCCCAGCGAGAAAGACCTATACATCAAGGACACTCCCGAAAATATAGTCATTCCGAAGAACAAAATAATCTTTTAAGAGCGAAAATCCTTCCTTATGATTTTACAGGTAAGTCCGAAAAACAGGCATAACTTTTGTTCATGAAAACAAGTGTGTCAAAAGCAGGTCAGCTTATCCTGTAAGCATTACCAAACTTTTGACACATTCTTTTTTTATCCATCAAGCTTCGCAAAGCGCATGGCACTTATTTGTAAATGGCCTTTTTTCCAGCCAGCAACGTATTCTTCATTAAAGATACAATAGTCATAGGTCCCACACCACCCGGAACGGGAGTGATATAAGAACATTTGGGAGCCACTTCATCAAATTTCACATCTCCGGTCAGTTTGAATCCGGATTTCTTTGTGGCATCCGGCACACGGGTAGTACCCACGTCAATAACCACCGCACCTTCTTTCACCATCTCAGCCTTCACAAAATTCGGCTGACCCAGTGCAGCAATGATAATGTCAGCTTCCTGACATTCTTTTACCAAATCCTTGCTGCGGCTGTGACAAACAGTTACAGTGGCATCACCCGGATAAGCTTTCTGCATCATCAGGCTCGCCATAGGCTTACCCACAATATTGCTACGGCCCAATACTACACACTTCTTTCCCTGTGTTTCAATATGGTAACGTTTCAGCAATTCCAAAATACCATTAGGCGTAGCGGATACATAGCAAGGAAGGCCAATGGACATACGT
>ENA-OPAC01000897-OPAC01000897.1-human-gut-metagenome-genome-assembly--contig:-NODE-897-length-15600-cov-4.980573_pt1 | contig 15600 bp, 13 predicted proteins | sample MGYA00241052_ERZ501420 | MGnify/ENA primary metagenome ERZ501420 (study PRJEB25962, sample SAMEA2042513) | human gut metagenome | biome: human gut; feature: human-associated habitat; material: faeces... | reverse complement strand
CGTATGCTATGGCTTTATTCAATCTTTCAAACGACCAAAATGATATCAACGATCGTAAAGAAACTATATCTAAACTAAAAGACTTATCATTAGAGTTTCAAAATTCTCAAGACATTGCTTTACCGTATGCTATGGCTTTATTCAATCTTTCAAACGACCAAAATGATATCAACGATCGTAAAGAAACTATATCTAAACTAAAAGACTTATCATTAGAGTTTCAAAATTCTCAAGACATTGCTTTATGGTATGCTAACGCTTTGGCTAATTTATCAATTAAACAGACTGAATTAGAAGAAGTTGCTGAAACTGCTCAGAAAATTCAGGTCATATACGAAAAGTTCGAGAAGCCTGAGAACATCGCTTTATTGTATGCTACAGCTTTAGTCAATTTATCACTGAAACAAACCAACTTAGATAAATTGAATGATACGGTTTCTAAACTAAAAAGACTACACGATAGATTCGTACAATCTGAAAAAATTACTGTTCAATATCTTACAGCACGGATGGATTTGGTAAAAAATAATCAAATAGAGCAATCAGATCTCCTAAAGGATATCTGTCAGTCACTAGAATCTATTTCGAGTATTAAAATTTTAAATATGCTCGTCGAGATACTCGAAAACGAAGAACAATTTGAGCAAAATCAAGTTCAGTTTCCTACTACTAGCATCATAAAAGCTCTGGATCAACTGTGTTTTAATTCATCAATTAAAGAAGAAGAGGATAAAGAGAAAAATTTGCTTATCCGCACCTTAAAACTTGGTATTATATCAGACGCAAAATACGATATTTTAAAAGCATGGATAGATCATTATGGAGAAGACTCAAAAAAAATCAATCAACTAATCAAAATTTATAAGCTTGTCCAAAAAATTAAGTATCAATTGGGACTAAAAGACGAAGATAAAAATCAGGTGCTTAAATTCGGCCATTACACCAAGGGAAGAACTCTCCAAATTATGTTAGATCAAGAGGAGAATGATATGTTAGATCAAGAGGAGAATGAAAAGAAGAAAAGTACTTTTTCGGTATCTGGGAAAACTCGTTTGTATAATGCTAATTATATGAATGATCCTGAAGAAGGAATCGTCATAGAAAAGATATTAGGTTTAGATAGACGAGATATCTTGGAACCAAGTTCTTGGTTCTTAATGAGTTTTACAAACAAAACGGATGATTTGGCCATGTGGTCCCAGTATGGTGATGATGCCAAAGGCGTTTGTCTGGTACTTAGAGAAGATGATTTTTCTAGATTTACTTCCTTCAATGATGTTTCTTGGCGTAAAGAGGGCATCTCCTTAGTAGAGACAATGAATAAGATAGAATCTACTCTATCGTACGATCTAAAAGGCTCACCAAATGAATTAAATAATATTAAACCAACTGTAGCTATTAAAAATGAAGAAAAAAGGTCGAAATCTGAAAAAACAGAGAATGTACCAAAAGGGAATCGTGATTATCTCTATAGAATAGCCTATATTAAAAATACAGGTAAAGATTTTGAACTAGAGAAATCCGAACTCTTTGATGATGATGAAATAAAAAAATTAGATGAATCTGTAAATCATTTAAAACAAAAATTGGGAGAAAATTTGGATGAGAGTGATTCCTTTTATAAAAATGCCATCTCTGAATGTATCGAAGAAATTCGCTACTTATTTAAATCTGTCGATTACAAATATGAAAACGAACTTCGTATCTTACACTATGCTAATCTAGACCCAAGTAATGATAAAATCAAAATTGATAAAGAGTCTGGAATTGGTAAACTTTATGTAGAACGGGAAAACCCAATTCAAATTGAGGAGGTCATTTTCGGTCCTAAGTTTCCAAATCCTGAGTACGTGACTCCCCTATTAAAACTCTTAGATAAGGAAATTAAGTATAAGAAATCTACGATAAAATTTAGATAGATACACTCCTATTCTCTATTCTAAATAACACTCATAAAATCTAAGAGAATTTACCTAAAAGCCAAATGATATGAAAGCCAGACTGAGTCTGGTTTTTATTTGAAAAAAGACAGTAAAAAATCGCTTCCTGTGCTATACTGTAATTGAAATTTTTTTAGTTTGGGCGTTAGAACTGTTTCCTCAGTCCTAGCTCCTTTTCTTTTTGATAAGTCTGTTTGGTGGAGAGTAGTTTGTAAATGATTCTGAGAATCTTATGAGCACAAGCAATGACGGCTTTCATCTTACTTCCTCTTTGGGAAATTCGATTGTAAAAAGAAGAAAAAGCTGGATCCTTAGAATGTGCTGCTTGTTATGATGTATGTATGAAAAATATAAAAGAAAAAAACATTCAAAAAACATTGTGGCTTATCCAACGCCACTGCAGCAATATAGAAACTAATTTTAACAGCCAAGATATGAAAATGGAACTATTCTATTTAAAATCTAGTATTGAAATTTTATCTAGAATTTTGAACAATGAAAAACCCTACCCAAATTTGGATAGGGAAGATGTATTTTAAACTAAACGTTTTAGTTACTGCTAATAATACTAGCTATTATTTGTTATATAAGTCTAAAAAGTTAGAAACTTTTTTGGGTAATGCTACGTCATTAGCAAAATCGGGATTTTCTTCACTTCTTTGATCAATATCAAATGTTATTCCAGTCGTATGAGGTCCACCATGTCTCCAATAAATTGATCTTGTTTTAACTGCAAAATATTTCTCTATTCTAAGTCTCTTCTTATATTCGTGCTCTTCACAAATTAAAACGAATTTAAAATCTCGGAATTTTTCTTTTATTTCTTTCCCGTACAAATACTCTTGAACTGATGGATAAGACGGATACTCAAACATAACTTCTTTAAATTGATTTATATATTTTTTTTGATTGACTTCATCATTGAATTGATTGTTTAAACGATCCTTCGTTATTTCAACTTCACGTTTGATATTTTTAGTCTCATAAACTTGTAAACAATAGAATTTATCATCATTTAATTTATCATTCCGTTTACCAAACAATGCCCAGACACCAGGCATAGTAAATCTATCCAAATTATCATCTCTTATAGTATCTAAAATGTTAAATAAATCCATACTCATTTTACCTCTTGAAAACGTTGCTATATAAAAGAAGCACTTATTAGTTCCAGAAAGAAGAATGCATTGATATCCTCAGTATTTCTCTTGTAATATAATGTTATCTATTATCTTGTTTCAGTTCTTCAGTTCTTGCTTTCCAATATTTTCTTAATTCTGGATCTTCTATAAATAACCGAATCCCGTATATACCTCTTGTCAATAATGTATAATAACAATTTTGTATATATTTTTTAAGTTTAACTTTATTTTTTGATATGCCATATTTACCTTTTCTATCTTTATAATTTTTGGGATTTATATCAATTCTATCATCATTATTAATAAATATATCATTCCCTAGTATCACTGCAACATAGTCAAAGTCATAACCTTGTACTGAATGAATTGCCCCCACTTCCGCTTCCACATCCTTGCATTCTTTTTGACCCCAGTGTGGAAATCCTGTATTCCATATCATACCCAACTCTGGCCATGCTTTTTTTATAATTTTACGACCTGGTGTTCCTTTTTTCCCGTCATATTCGTCTTCTCTTGAGTAGCCAGCTAAAATTCTTGATTTTTTAAATGGGAATTTCCCCCGTTTGTCGTTTATATAAGTTATGATATCCTCCCATTCATCAACCAATTTAAAATAATCAAATTTTAAAAATTCCATAGATAAAGGTTTTGTATCTGAAATTTGTAACATATACTTTATAAAATCAACGTAGTTTTTGGCATAATTTATATTATATTTATTAAAATCACTATTAATTTTAATACGGTATTGGCTTTTTAATGTCATTTCATAAATTTGATTAGGACCTGGAAAATTATATTTAGAATTATATTTATTTACATTATCAATTTTTTCTATATCACTTGGTCTGATCGTCTGAAATTCATCATAAAAAAGAACTGTTTTTTTGGTTTTCGCCAAAAAAAGGTTTAAAACGTTGTCTGACTTTGCTTCTAAGTATTTTCTTTGAATTTCATTAATAACACTTGACGCATCCTTCAAAAGCCTTTGAGCCTCATCAACTAATATATAGTCAAATTCACCATTTTTTTCTTCTTCTTTAAGAATCTCATACCATGATCCAATAAATATACCATAATCTTTAGGTTTTTCAACAAAGGCCTCAAATATTTCACTTATTCTATTTTTTATATTGGCCTTCAAACAAACCCCAACTCTTATAATCGGTTCATTTTCATCTCTTTGGAGATTCTTTCCGAGTAATTTCGCTATCGCGTGGTTCAAAATAACGGTTTTACCTGTTCCAGCCCCACCTCGAATAATAACTAGTTCATGGACATCATCTTCACATATTGTACTTAGTGCTTTAAGTTGATTTATATCCAACTCAAAAAAAGGACTATCTCTGAATAAAATCGCATCTAATATGTCAGTGTTATTATATTTAACGTCTAAAAGATTATTCTCACATAGAATTTCAATGATTGTACTTATCACCTCATCAAGTGTTTCTCTTTTCTCTTGAAAATATCCTGATTTATTTCCATCTGGAGAATTTAAAATACGAAAACCATATACGGCGCTCCACTCTTTAAAAATTTTTATCAAACTTCTTTCTAAATAGTTTAAATAATATTCTATATTTTCTCCATAAAAAATTATTAGTCTACCGCCACCAAAGTAATTTCTGTACTTTTTGTCCTTGTTGTACTTTTTATTTATTTTATATTTTTTGATACTTTTTCTATTTTTAATTTTTTCTTTCTCTTTTAAGTGTTCATTATGACGTCTCAATAGTGTATTAGTTTGTCCAATATAATAAGTCTTTTTATCACGACTACAATAAATATATAACGCGGAAACATCATTTAAAGCACTCACTTCATCACTTGGGATATCAACAAAATTTAACTCTTCTGAATCTAGATTTGTGATAAAATATTTTAGTTTTTCGTTTGCTAACTCTCTATAAGCATTTGCTTCCATAAAAAATCATATACTCCTTCTATTTTTCAAATTTTAATGGTATATATTTCTAAGCACGTTAGTATGACTTAGGTATCACTCTATATTGTATTGGTTCATATTCCAGATTTTCATGCGGATCATTAATAACATAATAATCCCAATCTCCATTGGAGTTTCTAAACAATCTGTATATAGAGTACTCATTCCCTTTTTCTTTAGCCACTCTTTTTTCATTTGCAGATAAGTAGAATGGGTATTTATTCCACCTAGCGTTGATTTCACTTCGATGTAAAATGGCTTAACCTCATTAGTGACTTCATCAAGATAAATAGATCTAATATCATACCCCAAGCCATCACCTTCATCAACCGATACATGAACAATATCATCAATATATTCTTGTAATTTAGAATCATTTTTGGCACGTTCAATTTCAAGAGTCAAAACTAGTTTTTCTGCTTCCATCCCCTGCTTAGTATTTCGCTTTAATTCTTTAATGTAATCTTTTTTTACTATATTAGGATCAGATTTTGATTTACTTAAAGACAAACTTGTTGGAATAGATACTCGTTTACCTAGCTTCTTAACATTAAGATCTTTTTTTATAATACTAACTTCTATATCATCAATAGGTACATTGTCTAAAATATTATTATTAAAATCTTCAAAGTTATTCGGTGACATTAAGCCTCTTAGTTCAGCAAACATCATTTTAAGATATTCTAAATCCTTAAGTAGATCTTCATTACTAATGTCTAAAATTTCTTCTGTACTATAGAATTTACTACAAATGTTTCCTAACTCGTATCCTTCCGGCAATCCTCCCTTATTTTTAGATTTTAAATCAATAGGATCGACTGTAAATCCAGGATTATTTTTGTTAGATAAAAAATTTAAATTAGCATGCCAATATTTACTAACCTTTTCTATCTTTTTCTTAGCTTCATTTGACTTAAATAATTTTTTTAAATATGTATAACCTTGATTTAAGGTTACATAAACCCCAGACCCATCAGCTCTAAAAAGATATACAATATCATAGCCTTTTTGAGCAGAAGTACTTATGTCTTTATGAAAAATTGCAAGCCAGGGGATTTCTGCCCAATTGCCTTGACCACACGATGAATGTACCATGTACTCATCTCTAGGAAACAAATAATCAGGAATTGTATCTTCTACACGTTTTCTGATGAAATTCGAAAACTCATTACCTTTAAATGGATTATTTTTTTGAAATCTATATTCTGCTAAAATCTTTTGTAAATAAGTACGTAAATCAATATTATTTGTTGCCATTTGTTTCTCCCGCTAGACCTTCTAAAATTTGATAATTATTATTTATAAGTTTTGATTTCCTTTTTGTAAATCGCTTCCATAAGCAATTATATCATGTTACTAGAAAATGTTATAATAGCAATAGAGGTAAAAATTATGGAAGAATTAATGGATAAAATCAATAAATTTCGAGATGATAGGAATTGGCGACAATTTCATAACGAGAAAGACTTAACAATTTCTATTTCAATAGAAGCAAGTGAACTATTAGAACTATTTCAATGGAAGTCTGCCGAGGATACAGTCTCAAATAAGCTACCTCAGATTAAAGAAGAGTTAGCTGATGTCTTAATTTATTCTCTTATGTTAGCTGACAATTTAAGTCTTGATGTAAATGAAATTATCGAAGCTAAACTTAAACAAAATACAGAAAAATATCCTATTGAAAAAAGTTATGGATCCAATCTTAAATACACCGAATTAAATGAAGGTAAGGAAGAATAATGGCAAAGTTTAATCACATAATCTTAGATATAAAAGATGGCGAACTCATTAACTTTGAAGATTTAGCCCAGAAGCAACAAAATATCTTAAGAAATGGTAATGTCATATATATATACCGTAGTACTAAGTCAAAAAAAATATATATTGGTCAAACAAAACATTTCATCACACGACACAAGCAACATTATTCTGGAAATGAAATTAAATTCAATGATGCGAACTTTGATGAAGTTATAATTCTCATCTCTATATATTTTAATGGTTCGTCTCTAGATGATGTTGAAAGCCAGCTAATCACTTATTTTATTGCCGATAATCCATCTAATAAAAGACAGCAAGTCTCTTATGATCAAGACGATATTATAAATGGGAATGGCGGCAATAGGGTAAATGATTACGCAGATCGAGAAAAAGTTGCTTTAGAAGTGGTTCTTCCATTCTGGGAAAAAGTCCTTTTTCCTGAAAAATGGGTGTCAACACCTACCTTAAACGAATTAAGAACTAGTGCACTCGTTAAATATAGCCCAATCAAACAATTGACAGACCAACAAATTGAACTTATTAAAGAAATTTTAGCCGATAGTAAAGCGAACTATGTTATAAATGGAGATGCTGGTACTGGGAAAACTGTTTTACTAACCCATCTCGTAGCTCAAATCTTGAACTCAGAAAAAGACAAAAGTATAGCTGTCGTGGTTCAACCAAATTGGATAAAGACTGCTACTGAAATTTTTAAGGTATATGGTCTTAATAATTCTAACTTAAAAATTCTTAGTTCCACACAATTAATTAATTTAAAACAAAAATTTGACACTATTATCGTTGATGAGGCTCACAAACTTTCCCGACGGGGTTCAAAACAAATGGATATTTTTAACTCTGTATATAAGAATCCTGAATTTGCATCTTGTGAAACACATTTAGAACCTCTTATTAAATTAAGTAATCAACTTATTCTAATGTATGATGTTCTACAAGCTATTCGACCAGCAAATATAGCACGAGAGAAATTTAGAGAATTAACTTCTGATTTTAAGCAACGATACCTGACAACCCAATTTAGAATACAAACTCCCAAAAATAAAAATTATTCTTCTGAAGATTATATAAATGGTATCAAATATCTATTATATAAAGATACTGAGCTATTAGAATATACGAATTTCGATCCTAATTTCGACCGCTCCCTATTTACTGAGAGCGATAGTGATTCTTACTTTGGATTCTTTGAGGATTCTCCACTAAAAAATCTTATCGATTGGATAGAAGAAGATAACAATTACAATCCAGAACATGTTAATCGTGTTCTTTCTGGCTTAGTTGAACCTTGGCGTCAAGCAGATGGTAAGGATCCATCTATTACACATTTTCATGAAGGTGATCTTCGTAGACGTTGGAATTCCACTCAAAATGATTGGATTAATTCTCCGGATGATGATGCTAAAGAACAAATCGGATCCGTTTTTGCAGTACAAGGGATTGATCTCAATAAAGTGGGGGTATTAATAGGCAATGATCTGTTAGTTGATAAAAAAGGTCGACTTTACGGAGAACCTGATAACTTTCATAATGTCAATGGGAAACATAATAAAGACCAGTTGAAATTACCCGAAACCAGACAAGAATTTACACTGTTTGTTCTTAATATTTATTATGTATTATTAACTCGTGGTATTGATGGTATTCGTATTGGTTTTTGGCATAATGAAGATTTTAAAAATTACTTTAAATCTATTTTTAAAATACAGTAATAAAAAATAAGAGAAGATAATTATTGTATCTTCTCTTATTTTTTTGGTGATTACTGTTAATTTTTAAAATTGTTTATCAAAAAATGTAACTAGGGTACATTTTTTGGAATTCTTTCACGGTGTTGTAAAGTCTTGTGATTTCTTTAAGTTTATCAAATTCTCCATCACTTTCATTATATTGTTTTGTGAACATAAAGTATGAATCATTAAATAAAACTTTTTCGAATATTTTTTCGCCATCTTTTATATATTGCACCAGTTCAAAAATTGCTTTATCTGAAATTTTTTCATTCATTTCTGAAACTTCTTCAAAAATTCGATGTAATTCCTCGCTTAACAATTTATAATCAATTTCTAAAGTTTTCCAAATACTTGTCAAATTCTTACCATAAATTTTATCAGCTGGACGAAGGTCGAAATTAGGTTGAGACACTTTGTATATAATCAAATCCCAAAACTGATTATAGAAAGCTTCGAGAATATCAATTGAATTATCTTCTTTTCGTACACTCAAACCATTACATAAATTTCTACACTGTTGTCTGATAAAACCTTCAGAATAGAATTTATCTTTTGCATTTTCAAAGATTTTTTCAACAGCTACATTATCTTTAGATTCTATCTGAATTTTCATAAATAAGAGTAGGTCGTTATTTTTTAAAACAGAATCCCTTACGTTATCAAAAGTTGCTCCGTAATTGATAAAATTATCCAATTGTTTGAAACCATAATCTATTTCTTTCGCAATATTTTTAAAATCTTCTTTACTCCTCAACTCAAAATTTACTGACGAAACACACTTATAACTTTCTACTTCTTCACTACTAATTTGTTTATGTATCCAATTTTGAAATTCTTCATCGTTATTTGAATATGTAAATGATTTATAAAACAACATTAGACAATCTCTAAAGAATATTCTTTTAATTTCTTCAAAATCTTCATAAAAATTATTATTTTCATAATCATATTTTATTAGGTGCCTAAACTTAATTATATTAAGTTCTAATCGTTCAGTTTTCCCCCATCGTTTTATCAACTCTTTAATATGTTTAAAGTACGTCCGTTCAAATTCAAGTAAAACGTTACTATAATTTGGAGTATCGATAAATATACTTTGAAATCTACTCAGGTCAAATGTGTAACTACTGAAGGGAGCATCGATTTCAGGATTAAATAATTTTCCTATTTGCTTTAAATTAGCTTGTGATGGATAATCTTTTCCACTCTTCCACCTAGAAATTTGTGCTTCACTAACACCAATTAGTTTTGCAAGCCTTTTTTGAATAGCATTTTTTTCATCAGTATCTAAATCAAAACCTATTAGTTTTAGCGATTGTAAAGTATCTAAAAATTCTCTTTTTTGATTTCCATTGAGAATTAAATAATCTGATTCTTCTGTTGCATATTCTTGGTTATATGACTTAGAAACTGTAGTTAAAAATTCAATAAAGTTCGAAAAATTCTTTTGGAATGTTTTTCTTCTATAAATATCAAGAGATTTATGAATCCTTATATCACATTCCATACTTTCTTTCTGCATATACACTATTAATTGACTATCAATTTCTTCCATAAGCTGTTCAAATACGGTTAAAGTTTCTCTATTGAGAGAAAGATTAATATTATAATTCTTTTCTAAATTTTGAAGAAATTTATAGAATTTATCGAGTAGTTCAAAAGTAGGCTTTGAATTTCCTTTTCTCCAATTGGTAAATGTATTTTTCGAAAAATCTAATTCTTTTGTAAGGTCTTTAGTCGTAATGCTAAAATCCTTTTTTATTTGTATTAAAAATTCATTTAATAATTTACTAAATTTTGTTTCTTTCATATTTGGATTATATCAAAAATCCCATCGATTTTAAAATTGCCTAATTTGTATTTTTTCTAATTGCTATCATTGATATCGAAGAAGTTAATTCTTCAAAAAAAAATAAATATCGTTCTAATTGATGCGCATCAAGTGGACGGATTGAAACTTAAGTATAGATACATCAAATAGATGCTTTCTATCTTCTTAGTTTCGCCGTTTCTTTGATGTGCTTTTTTCGTGCTCTCATTCGGCTGGCTAGTGTGTTTCTAATCCGTCCAAGGACGGGAAGGAACATAATATGGCTAATAAAGTCGAGAACAAACGAAATGCAAAAATTACTAAAGCTGTTAAAGCTGGTGACTGGTCTAGTGTAGATAAGTTGCTCAGTCAGCCATTTAAAAATCTAAAACGTAAAGACAGGGATTACAGTCTATCTAGCCTCAATGCTGAAGTACAGACTGAGGGAGAATATACAGAAGTTATGGATTTATATGCTGACAATACCTTCAATCCCATTGAAGAACTGCTAATAAAAGAGCGTAATGAGCGCCTTTACAATGCTCTTTCAAAACTTTCTGAAGATGACCGCCATATCTTCTTAGCAATCACATTACATGGTACTTCTGCCCTTCAGTTGACACAAGAAACTAAGTATAAAAGTCATAAGACTGTTCAAAGTCATTATCTAAAGGCTTTGGAAGCATTAAAAAATGAGCTAAAAAATTATTTTTAAATTTTTTGACAGGAAATTACCAACTTCCTGTCTTTTTTCTCCTTAAAGATGAGGAGGTGAAAACTTATGACCTAATCAACAGTCCAGCTCATGACTAAAACCGAGCCATTGACCACCTTAACACAATACAAAAATGAAATACATGAGGTAACTCACATGAAAACACGTAACCGTAAAACTGGCTATTCAGCCAATACTGCTAAAGAATACATTGACAATAAACAAGCTATTCACTGTCTAAGTACAGAACTAGAACCACAATTAAAGTTTGAAGATAACCAACCAACTGGCGAAATTATTGCCTACAAAGCTTGGTTCTCTCAAAAAGGACTTCCCCCATTTCAAGTGAAGTTTGAGTCGGAAATTGATCTGCCAAGCTATATGACTATGGTTGAATTTGACACTCTTGAAGCCTGTGAAGTCGGCTTTAATGTCTATTTCCGTGCTCAAAACATTAAGGAGGTCAAATAATGACCAAGAGAAAATTAGAACAATATTTACTTCAATCCCTAAATATGGGATTAGGAGCGCTTATGCAAGGAGAAACTAGCTATACTAATAGTTTTGACACCAAGATTATGTCTGATGGTTTCCTATTTATTCCAAGGCTTCCCGCAGGCTACATCATTGATGATGACTTGTATCAGAAAATCTTCCTAATCGCCAATGCTTCACTGTACCCACGCTACACCTTACTCAAACAGAACTCCGCCTATTTCATGGCACTTGATACAGATGACATTCATATACAACGTGGGCTATTCTTCCCTTGGAAAAAGGGCGTTTCTGAACGTCTTGTCATCCCCGATTTAGAATCATTTGCAAGTGAACAGGATAAATATATCTTGCCTATTATGAAGAATCTATCTCTTAACTATAACAAGGTCACGTCACTCGCTATCGCTGGTAATAGCGGTTCAGGGAAGTCCTATGCGCTCACGTACTTCCTGAGTTTACTCAAGAACTTCTCAGAACTCATCATTGTTGACCCTAAATTTGATACCCCTTCACGCTGGGCAAGAGAGAGCGGTATTGCGGTAATTCATCCTCAAAAGAATCGTTCTAAATCAGATTTCGTCAGTGAAATAAATGAGAATCTTAGTTCTTGCTTAGGACTCATTCAGCAACGACAAGAAATTCTATATGAAAAACCTGAACATCAGTTTGACCATCTCACGATTGTCATTGATGAAGTCCTAGCTTTATCAGAAGGTGTCAACAAAACTATAAAAGACTCCTTCTTCTCACTACTCTCACAGATTGCACTCCTCGGACGAGCTACGCGGGTGCACCTATTGCTGGTCAGCCAACGCTTTGATCACAATACTATTCCTGTATCAGTCCGTGAACAGCTCAATGTCCTTATTCAAATCGGAAATATCAATAAAAAAACAACTCAGTTCTTATTTCCTGACCTTGACCCTGAGGGCATTGTTATTCCAATTGGCAAAGGAACAGGACTCATTCAAATCATTGATAATGAGCATCCTTATCAGGTGCTCCCACTTCTTTGTCCGACCTACTACACCAAGAAAGGAATATTATAACCATGATAAAGTCTTTCTTTCAAAGAACGTATAATCTCATCAATAATCTTTTACTATTGGGCTTTCTCAGTGTGATTATTAGCCTAGCTATGAGTTATCTAAACTCCTTAATTGGAGAGAGAACCATAGCAAGCCTTACAAGTGAAGTCAGTCTTATTCAATCAAAGCTAAATATTGCTGAGTATTACACCAGCTTATTAGGTGCGCTATTAGTGATTACAGCTATCGTTTTGATAATTACTGAACTGTTAGAACGTTTCTTGTATGATTCCATTTGGAATTACTTCAAGTCAATCTATCAAACCATGCGCTTGCGTCACTTCTTGGAGCAGGATGAAAAATCTGAGTCAGTGATTACCGTTGATAATCAGACAACTGTCACCAAGTTCAATCCTATTCTCAAGAACTTCAACAAAACCGTCAGTAAGTGTACTGTAGATGTTCGAAAAGAATCTATCTCAGTCTTTATCAAGTATCCCAGCACTCAGCAAGCTCAAAAGTTACTAAGAGAAATGGAAGCTCATATCAAGGAAGAAATTTCTAGTAGAAATCCCAATTATTATTTCTCTTCTCCTAATAGGGAAGGTAATAAGCTCTGGTTCAAAGGTACTAGAAGATAAGCTAAAGGCGGTACTTGGCTCACAAAGTGAAAGCCAGGAGCACTGCCTTTTAAAGTCTATTCAGCCATGTAATGGGGCTACTACGACCCCCATTACATCAATAATCAGTAATCACCATTACCAAACTACTCGTAAAAATTTCCTAATAGATAAGAACAATAGAAATGAGGTAACTACCTATGGCGAAAGATAAACGCTCGAATAAGTGGGCTTTTCTACTCTATAAAGAAAGTGTGCCTGACAATTATTTGGATATTCTAGAAGAGATGCACATTCCATTTGTTTTGAGCCCTTGGCATGACAAAGATGTCAATAAAGAGACTGGGGAATTTAAAAAAGCTCACAAGCATGGTGCTCTATTCTTTGATTCTCTAAAGAGCTACTCTCAAGTTTCTGACTTACTGACTAGTAAGTTAAACACACCAGCCCACGTAGAAATTGTCATGAGCCCTAAAGGGATGTACGACTATTTTATACATGCGGAGAATCCTGAAAAGACTCGTTACAATATTGAAGACATTGAATCGGGTTGTGGCTTTGAGTTAGATAAGTTTCTAATTGAAAACAATAGTGATAAATTTCTTTCAACGGTCATTGACATTATTGAAGAACATAACTTCACTGAATTTAACAGCCTCGTTAGATATGCTCGCAAAGAAGACATCGTACTACTAAATCTCATAGTCAATAAGACCTACTTCTTTGCCAAGTATCTTGATTCACGCAGATACAGTAATAATAAAGAAAGGAAATATAATGAACGCTAAAACTGTAAATTATAACAACTTGATGGAATTAGGTTTTCCAAAAGCTACTGCTCAACAAATCATTCGACAAACAAAATTAAAAATGGTACAACAAGGCTATACTATTTATAATAATAGGAGGTTAGGAAGTGTTCCTATTTCTGCTGTAGAGGATATTCTTGGCTTTAAGTTACTCGACTAGAAAGTGGTGACTTATGGGAAAAACAAATTTTCAAGATGTCTACGTTGATAATAAAGGACAGTTCTATTATGAAGTCAGCTTAGGAAACGACAAAATTACTGGAAAGCGTATCAAGAAGAAATCTCGTAAAGATGCGAACGGCAAGAAGTTTACCTCAGCAAAGGAAGCTTATACTGAAGCTATTAGAATCAAAAATGACTATTTACAATCACAGGGTTATTCAAATTATGATATGACTTATGAGCAGTTTATGAATACTACTTATCTGCCATATTATAAATCAGAGGTTACTGAGCAGACCTACTCTACTCGTCACCCCTCATTAAATATTATTATTAAACGCTTTGGCAAGAAAAAGTTAAAAGATATTTCTATCAGAGATGTCCAAAATTTTAGAACATGGTTACTATCTGAAAAAGGTGCTAACTACTCTAATGCTTATGCTAGTTTGACATTTGGTACATTTAGAAAATCTCTTGATTTTGCTGTTGATATGCAATATCTTGATAGTAATGTTTCAATGAAAATCAAAGCCATTCCTAAAGGAAAGACTGCCATTGAATATTGGGCAAAAGAAGATTTTGAGAAAATCATTAGTACTATCTGTATATCTGATTTTTATGAACACCTTTGCTTTGTGATGTTATGGTTATACTTCTGTACTGGCTTACGAGTAAATGAGGGCACTGCACTATGGTGGAATGATATTGACTTATCTAAAAAAGAGTTACGTGTTAGTCATATGCTAATCGCTAAAACTAAGACTGATTGGGTTAGACAAAATAGAACCAAAACAGATGCTGGGCTAAGAATTATTTCATTAGATGATGATACCGTAGAGATATTGAGGGAATGGAAAAAACGGCAATCAAAACTAGTAAAAACAAATTTTGTTTTAAGCTATGACGGTAACCCTATGATTAAATCTACTATTTCACGTATTATCAAGCGGTACGCTAAACTAGCCGATGTTCCACCAATACAAGCTAAGGGATTAAGACATTCACATGCCTCTTATCTCATTAATGAGTTAAATGCTTCAGTTTTGATTGTCTCAAAAAGACTAGGTCACTCCTCTCCAGAGATTACATTAAAGCACTACGCTCATCTCTGGTCTGGTGTTGATAAGCAATTAGCAAGTGAAATGGCCGGACTCATTCGAATTAAACATGCGGACAAAACGAGAATTCACTTTAATGGGAACCAAGCATTATTGAGATAGTCTCCAAAATTGTCTCCAAGGAAAACTTAATCAGCTAAAAAATACTGTTATATCAACGATTATGAGTACTTTTGTTATCGTTGAGTGGGAATAAAATATAAGAGTAACTTAGGCTAAGAATCCTTGATTTAACAGCATTTTGAATTGTTTTAAAACGCTAAAATCTAATTAATTATATTTGGTTCCCTACCAAATA
>ENA-OPAC01000894-OPAC01000894.1-human-gut-metagenome-genome-assembly--contig:-NODE-894-length-15613-cov-2.231971_pt1 | contig 15613 bp, 5 predicted proteins | sample MGYA00241052_ERZ501420 | MGnify/ENA primary metagenome ERZ501420 (study PRJEB25962, sample SAMEA2042513) | human gut metagenome | biome: human gut; feature: human-associated habitat; material: faeces... | reverse complement strand
TGGGCAGGTCGCCGCGCGCCGACGTGGTGGGGGTGCGGCCCGGATTGTCCACGCAGACGTCGATTTTCACCGTGTCTGACACCGTGACGCGTCTGCTGGACACGTCGATGGTGGCTTGGAACGAGGTGTTGCCAAGGGAAAGCATGACCGCCGCGGCCAGCATGACCGCGAACACCACCGCCATGGCCAGCAGCTCATGCCACCCCAGCAGGACGAACGCCACCAGCGAGGCGACGGCCACCGCCCAGCCAAGCGGCGACACGTATGAGGTGGCCAGTCGCTTGATGCGATGTTTGAGGCGGCGTAGGGATCGTTGGATGGTCCGTCTGCGCTGCACTGTGTGCGAATGCCGCATTCCTTGACCTTTCGGATTGTGTGGTGCGTATGCCGGGGGCGGATTGTGTTTCAGGCGTTGGCGCCCAGGGTCGGGGCCGGCACGTCTTCGAGGATCTGGCCGATCATCTGTTCGGGGGTGTTTCCGGCGAAGGTGGCTTCGGCGGTGAGGGTGATGCGGTGCGCGAGCACGGGTACGGCGAGGTTTTTGACGTCGTCGGGCACTACGTAGCCGCGGTTGTCGGAGGCGGCCCATACGCGCGCGCAGCGGGTCAAGGCGAGCGCGCCTCGCATGGAGGAGCCGACTTGGATGCGTTCGTTGTGGCGGGTGGCTTCCACCAGTCGCACGATGTATTCGAGGATCGCGTCGTCGAGATGCACGGTTTCGCTGATGTTGCGCATGCGCAGCACGTCTTCGCCGGTGAGCACCGGATGCACGGTGGCGGCGCGGTCGGTGACGTTGACCTGCTTCAGGATGTTGACGCTCACGTCGTGGCTTGGATAGCCGATGGTGGTTTTGATGAGGAAACGGTCCATCTGCGCTTCCGGCAGCTTGTAGGTGCCGAGCTGTTCGATCGGGTTCTGGGTGGCGATGACCATGAACGGCTGCGGCACCGGGTGGGTGACGCCGTCGACGGTGACCTTCTGCTCTTCCATGACTTCGAGTAGTGCGGACTGTGTTTTCGGTGAGGCGCGGTTGATTTCGTCGGCGAGCACGATGGACGCGAAGATCGGGCCTTCGCGGTATTCGAATTCGCCGCGCTTCTGGTCGTAGTAGGTGACGCCGACCACGTCGGACGGCAGCAGGTCCGGGGTGAACTGGATACGTTTGAACGACATGTCGATGGAGTTGGCAAGGCCTCGCGCCAGCTGGGTTTTGCCGGTGCCCGGGTTGTCTTCGAGCAGGATGTGCCCGCCGACCACCATGGCTGTGGCGCATTGGCGGATGGGTGCTTCCTTGCCGACCACGACCTGGGAGACGTTGTCTACGAGCTTGGCGAACTTCTCATGGAATTCGGTGATGTCTTTGCTGGGTGCGGTCATCATGGACGTGTCGACGACCGGCTGGGATTGTTTGACGGGCTGTACAGGCTGGCTGGGCTGTACAGGCTGGCTGGGCTGGACGGGTTGGGTTGGCTGGACGGGCTGCTGCGCGGGCATTGCGACTGCCGGATCGGCGGCCGGTTGGCGAAGGTTCTGCGGCATCGGCTGACGGAACCGCGGCTGGTTCGGCGTTGGGCGGACTGTTGCGGCAACGCCGGTTGGGTGGTGCCGTGCGCGCTCAGCAGCGTGCCCTCCGGATCCTCATCGGCTTGCGGCTGCTCCGGCAGATTCGGCGTGTGGAACGCCGGCTGCTGCTGGCCGGGTTGGTTGGGAACGTTTGGATTATGGCCGATGGAACCCAGCTGGGTGGCGTCATCGAAATCGTTGCTCATGGGTTGCTCCTTGCTTGTTGTGTTGCTCGTGTGGATGGTTCGTTGTGTTTGCGATTGCTGTGATCGTCCGTTTCACCATCTGGCGTAGTAGGCCAGGCCGCGGATCCAAGGCTTGGATGCGCCGTCGACGGTGGACAGGGCGATGGAGGATGCCACAGGCCGGTCATTCCGCGTGGCCGCTTCGCCTTCCGTGGACGCGTCAGAATCCGATGGCTCCGACGGTTTTGATGGTTCTGAAGGTTCCGACGGTTCGGGTTTCGGCGTGGGAGCCTTGTACCTGTCATGGTCCAGCAGTGTGCCGCCATTGTCCTCGTTGTTGAGCGCGGTGTCGGTGCCCACCACCTTCGCCTTCCACGCGTAATCGGCTCCGGTCGGCAGCACGTCCTTGACGTTCAGTTTGTTGGAGCCCAATACCCAGGCGACGTCATAGGATTTGCCGTCCGCGGTGAAGGTGATCACGGTTTTGCCGGGCTGGCCGTACATGTTCACCGATCCGCCGCTGACCTTGATGATGTTCGGATCATTGGCGTCCCACGTCAGCATCGGCGCCTTGACGGCGGCCTTCACCTTGCGGACGTATGCCGGATCGGCCCTGCCGGACTTGGAGGTGCTTGCCGCGCCATTGAAATGCTGCGTGACGGAGCCCGAGGAACAGGACTGCCATTCCTTGAGCGGGAAATCGTGCGATCGTTCGGAAGCGCCGGCATGGTAGGAGCCGAGTCCGTCCGCGCTCACCGTGAACCCGTCGGCGTGGCCGTTCTCCTTCCAACTGACTACGCACACGTCGTCATGCCCCTTGACGCTGACCGATTCGGGCGCCTTCACCGCGTATTTCGGTGTGAAACGCACGGTCGAATCGTCGCTGGTCGTTTTCTCCTTGCCGACCACCGCCGCCTTGATGGTGTATTCCCTGGTGTTGAGATCATGGTCCGGAATCTTGAAATCGTAGGATCCGGAACATCCGTCGATGCTTGCGCTGACATCTCCGGAAATCTCGACGGCCTTGCATCCCGCGTTGCGGGTGTTGCCCACGGATTCGACGGTGACGGTTCCCGTGGTGTCGTCGTTCGTCACGGAGATCTTCGGCGCATCGGGCTTGCCCCACGGTTTGACCGCGTCGGACGCCTTGGACGGTTGGCTCCAATTCACCTTGTTGTGGGCGCGTACCGTCGCCGTGTACGAGTCGCCGTCGGAAATCGCGTTGTTATCGAAAACAAAATCGATTCCGGTGGAATTTGTCGTCTGCTTGGACGGCGCGTTCCTGCCGGACAAGGTCACCTCGTAATTGTCCACCGACGAGAAATTGCCGTCCGGAGCCTTCCACGTGACGCTCACCGTGTTGCCCTTCACGCTGGCCGTCACATCCGTCGGCGCGTCAGGCAGCTTGTCTGGCGTGCCCTCGACGGCGTTGGAATCCTTGGACCAGCCGACCTCGTTCCTGGCCTGCACCTTGAACGAGTAGGTCTTGCCGTTCTTCAACCCGTCGATGAGACAGGAGGTTTTCTGCCCGCACGAGCGCTCGCCGGACGCGTCTCCGCCCCACATCACCTTGTATTCGGTGATCGGGCTGCCGTTGGCCGAACCGGCCGTCCAGCTCAGATTCACGGCGCCATCCTGCGGGTCGCCGGACACCGCGGAAAGCAGCGGCGCATCAGGTTTGTCCATCACCGAAACGCTGATGGTGCCGGTCACCTCACGTTCTTTTGTTTTGGTGGCGTCGCGCACGGTGACGACCACCTTGTTGGTGTTCGCGCCGATGTCGGAAGCCGCCCTGATGGACACCACGCCGTTGGATGGGCAATCCACCGTCAGCTTCGACGCGCCATCGGACGTGCATCCGGTCACCGTCAGCGGAGTGTCGGGGAACGGATTGTACGCGTCGGACAGCAGATTCACCTGCTCGCTGGAACCGGCCTTGATTTTCACGGTCTTCTCGGTGACACGGGCGAGCGGCCTGTTGGACGCGGTGACGCGCACGGTCATACCGGCGCTCACCGTACCCTTCGCATATTTGATCGAGACGGGCACGCTCACTGTGGTGCCCGGCGTGGCCGTCTTGTCCGCGGACACGGTCAACGTGCCGGAGGGAGACACTCTGGCATCCACACTGCCGGAATTCACGCCGCCGGAATACGAGTACTGCTTCTCATCCTCGTACAGGCCCGACGCCGAATGGGTCAGCGCCGTCAGATCGATGGTAGTGGCCTTCTCGCCGGCCACCACATCGACGGTGGAGGACGAGAACGTCGGCGGCGGAACCTTACGTCCGATCACCGTGATCGGAAGCGTGAGCACCGCCGAATTGACGATCTTCACCTTGTCGTTCTTGTCTCGCTTGCCGTCCACCGCGGTGAAGGTGATGGACGCGGGACCCGCGTAATCCTTCGGCGCGGTGAACCTCAACGTCTGGTCGTTGACGTACAGGTCGCCGTCCGCGGCCTTCGTGGCGCTCACCGAATCGGCGCCGTCCACATACGCGGTCTTGCCCGCGCCCACACGCACGTAGTCGGCGATGTTGATGGTGATGGTCTCACGCGCATTGACCTTCAACGCCGGCGCCTTCGGACGCAGAACCGGCGGAAACACGCCATATGCGGGCACTTGGATGAACGCGGTGGACGTGATGCCGTACGTCGTGTTCGTGACGGTGTACGGCACCGCGCGCGCCTCATCGGTCAGATCAACGGTGATGATGGTGGAATCCTTGCCGCCCTTGACATGCGCATGGTCGGTCGCGGAAGGATCCACGCCCACCTGAAGCTCGTCGGCGGTGCCGGACGGATTGGCGATCCACTGCGAAACGTCCACGTCCACGGATTTCTTGTCGATCGTGGCGGCGGCCGGAACACGGTAATCGTACGCGGTCGGCGGGTCGATGGCGGCGTTCTCGTCGACATTCACCGTCAACGTCGCCGAATCGGACAGGCCAGCCTTGTTCTTGACGGTGTAGACCACGTAATACGTGCCCGCCTGCTTCGGCGTGGTGAACGACAGCATGTTGTCAACGACCTGAATGCCGCCGATGCCTTGCGATTCCACGTCCTTGGCCACGGTCAGATCAGTATTGTCCCCGGAAATGTCGTTCTGCGCCACCGGCACGGTGGCCGCGGTGTTCGGACGCAGCGTGATCTCGTCGTCGCGCGCGTACACACCCGAATTGGCTCCGGATTTGAACACGCCCACACGCACCTGCGCGGTGGCCCTCTGACCGGTCCAATCCTCCACGGCGTAGGAGAACGTGTCCGTTCCGGACGAATCGGCATACGCCTCATACACCAGATACGTGGCGCCCATCTCGCTGATACGGCCCAGTTTCGGCGCTTTGTTGCCCAAGCCGAGCAGCTGCACGTCATCGCCGTCAGCGTCGATGCCGGTGAGCGTGATCGGAATCTGCACCTTCTGCCCGGCCGCCACCTGCGCCTCGACGTCGGACGGTGTCGGAGCCGCCTTGTTGGACGCGTCCTTCTGATGCACGTTGATGGTGATGGTGGCCGAGGCCGCGTTGCCGAGATTGTCCTTCACCGTGTAGGTGACGGGGAAGGAGCCGGTTTGTCTGGTGGCCTGATAGCGCACGGTGTCGCCGGACACGAACACCAGACCCTTGAACGTGTTCTTGTCATACTGTAAATCGTTCTGCAGGCTCACCGTGGTGCCGTCGGAATACGTGACATGGTCGAGCACGTCCACGGACACGATGCCTTCGGTGCGCACCTGTGTGGTGATGTTCTCGGCCTTCGGCACGGAATTCGACGTGGTCAGCGCCGGCGGCTGCAGGACGATGACGCCGGTCGACGATCCGGCCGCGTTGGCCACGGTGTAGGAGATCCGCACCGGCTCGGTCGGCACCTGACGCGCGGTGATATAGACGCGCTTGTTGCTCACCACACCGGTTTTGATGCCGCTTTGCGCGTCCGCGGTGACGCTGGTCACCGACAGCACGCCGCCCATCGGGTCGACGTCGTTGGCAAGCGGCTCCACAATCGCGGTATTGTCCGCGCCTAGCAGCGCCACATCGTTCGCCGCGATCGGCTTGGCGGCGTCTCCGGCCACCGCCTGCACCTCCACACGAGCCAGACCGGTCGACGGAATGGAACCCTGCGTGATGGTGTACGGCACATAGTAGGTGCCGGGATTGGAGGCGGTGAACGTGATCGACATGTCGGTGGCGTTCATGGTGGTGGCCGCGCCGGACGGCGTCTCCACCGCGGTCAATTCGGCCGGTTCGACGGACGTGCCGTGCACGTACGGTTTGAGCGCGATGGTGGTGCGGGTGTCGGGCGTGGTCTGTTTGACCACGGGGTCGATGACCGCGCCCAGCGTGTTCGCCGGCTTCACGGAGAAGTAGATCATGCCGATGCCGGTCTGCTGGCCGTCGGACACCGTGACCTCGATGCCCGCCCTGCCGGACGACATCGAACCGGCGTTGAAGACCAATTGTCCGTCGGCTCGCGTGGACACCGTCACCTGATCGGTGTTCTGCGGCGATGCCGACACCAAGGTCAGCGGATCGCCGTCGGGGTCGGAGAAGCTGCCCAACGCGTTCGCGGTGTACGAAGCACCCTGCTCCACGTCGATTTCCGGCGGAGTGTCGCTCTGCAGCGGCGCATGGTCGTCGCCGCCGGCCAGCGTGAGCGACACGGTGGCGCTGGACGTCTGCCCGCGCCCGTCGGAAATCTCATAGCTGAAGGACACGTTGCCCGCGGCGGCACCGGAGGCGTCGAGCTGCAGATACCGGCCGTCATACACGGGGGAGACGGTGATGTTCGCGCCATCCGGAGCGCTCACCGACGTGATGCGCAGCACGGAACAGTCGGTCTGCTCGTCGTTGCGCAACACGTCGAGAATCTGCTGCGATCCCACGCGCGCGCCGAACGAATCGTCCACGGCCTTGATCTGCCCCGACTGCGCCGAACAGTTCTTGCTGAAATTATGCTGGTTGTTGGCGCTGTCGTTGTTCTGCTGCTGTTGCTTCGACTGCTTGGTCTCCACCTTGTTCCACTGGATTTTGATGACCTTGGTGGACTCCTGCGGATTCCACACATTGCCGTTGACCACGTCGTTGAGCACCACCAGACGATGGTTGGTGCGGAACACGAGCTGCGAGGTGGGATTGACATCTTCCAACGAGGAAAACTGTGCGTCCTTGTCGTTCGCCGCGCACACCCTGATGTAATTGTTGGCCTTCTGCGCCCACGCGGCGAACACGCAGCCATTGGTGGACACCGGCTGCGCGGCATCGCCCTTGCCGGCATTCGGCAGCTGCGTGACCTTTTTACTACCCAAATCGACCATGGCGATGCCCCGCGGCGTGGAAACCGCCACCCAGCCAGTCTGCCTGCCATCCGTGGACGGCGCCTGCAACGTCGCCTGACCCTGCAGGCCGATATCCGCGCTGCCCTTCGGCCAGAACACCTTGCCGGCACCGGCTGCGACCGGCGTCTTGCCGACCACGGTGAACGATTCGACATTCGTGGCGCCCTTGATCGTCGCATCCTTGCCGAGCGTTCCCTGAGGCCCGTCGACACTGAGCACCGCGCCGTCGGACGCGCGATAGCCGTAGACGACACCGTCATGCGTCACCGCGATACGGCCACCCGACCCCAGCTTCATCTTCGGCGAATCGGTGGTCGGATTCATGGATTTCACATCATCTGCTGACCCGACCCACACATTGCCCGTCTTGACGTTGATGAACGCCGCGGTGTTGCCTCCGACGACGGTCCGCATATCCGATTTGATGGTGGTGTTGCCGCTTTCGCTGACGGTGGAGGCCTCGATGTTGCTGGCCTTCGTACCTTCGGAGATCACGGTGGAGCCATCATGCTGGGCCACGTCGAACCGGGCCGCAGTGGAGGCGACGCCCGCATCGGCGTCCCGGTTGCGCACGTTGAAACGGGCGGCCTTGCGGTCCTTGAGCGAAGTGACCCACACGGTGCCATCGTCGAGCTGCACGTGACGTTGCGTCACCGAACTGACGATGACGGCCCCGGCGACGATGCCCAGCAACAGCAGCAGCATGACGATCGGCGTGATCCACCGGCGACTGCCGGAAGGCAGCAGCTTGCGCAGCATCGACCCGAATCGCAACTGCCGTTCGTACGATTGCGCCGACTGGTTCTCGGCGTTCCTATGCTTGCTCATCGACTGGCTCTTCCCTGATTGTGCCCAAACTTTGCTTGACCGCGCATCCAACCGCATGCGCCTACCTGTTTGCCCGCATGCATGCCGGGCTGTATTGGTTCGTATCGGTTCATGTCACCCGCATCCGGCCGCAAACTCACGGCTTGGCCGCGCACGCGATCATGGGATTCTCGGACATCTGCCGGTCCGCGCGAACCAGACTCACCTGCACGCACGTCTGCGCGCCGTCGGCCGGATCGATTTCGATACTCGTCGACTCCGTGGTGGTGCCCTGCGCGTTCGGGTCGGTTCCCGAATCGCCGACCAGCGACCACGCGTACGAATCGCCATCCTTCGGCGAAGGATTGACCCACGTGAACCGCACTTTGCCGTCGGCGGTGTATTCGCCCGTAAGATCCTGCACGCTCGGCACACTGCCCGACGTGATCGCCGAATCGGGATCGTCCTCGGCATGGTTCTGGGTGCCATGGTTCTGCACCTGCACCTTGCTGTTGTCGGAAGCCGCATCCATATTCGGCATGACGACGGTGACGAACGCCAACGCCATCACGACCACGGCGGCCGCAGCAACCGTGACGGCCAACGGCTTCGCCCACCGGGCATGCTGTTTCGCAACCGGGGCGGACTGGTCGAATGCGGAAGTCTGCGCGTACATGTTCTGCGGATAATCCGGCACACCCTCGACGGTGGTCTGCACGGCACGGCCATACAAGGCCTGTTGCACGCGCTGCATGTCGCGCGCGAACTCCAACGCGGAATAGTAACGATCCTCGGGCGTACGGCTCAAGGCCTTACGCAACACCCGTTCCACTTCGACCGGCACGTCGGGACGGTTGAGCTTGGGCAGCGGATTGTTGAGAATGACGGACTTGAGCCGTTCGGCCCGCACCTGCCGTTGGGAATCGCCCAGCACATCGGCGTAGAAATACTCGTACGGCGATTGGCCGATCAGCATGGCGAACAGCGTGGCGCCAAGCGAATAGATATCGGACGATTCATTGCCGCCACCGCCTTGGGCAAGCACCTCCGGCGCGGCCCACGCGATGGTGAAGCCGACACCCGGACGCCCATAGACGGTCCCGGCGATGCCGAAATCGGCGAGCATGGGCATATTGTGCGCGTTGATGAGAATATTGCTGGGCTTGATGTCTCGATGGATGATGCCTTTGCGATGCGCGGTGAACAGCGCGCTCGCCAGATCGATGCCGACGGTGAGCATCTGGTCGGCGGTGAGACGGCCATGCTCGAGGAACGTCTTGTAATTGCCGCCCGGAGCGTATTCGAACACGGTGTAGCCGCGCCCGTTGACGGTCACGCCGTTCTCATAGACGGAAAGAATGTAGGGGTGTGTGGAGATCTGCCCCATGAAATTCGCTTCGGAACGGAAGCGGACCGCGGCACGTGGGTCGAGCGTGTTCTTGCTGATTTTGATGGCCACCTGACGGGCCGGGGAAAGCTGCCGGTACAGGTACACGTCGGCTTCGGAACCGGAGCCCAGCCGTTTGACCAACGTGTAACCGGGAATCTGAGGGGGAATGCTCCTTGAGGCTTCCATGCTTCCTCTTTCTTGTAGTTCCTGCCCGGTTCCGTGCGTTGCGTCTATGCTTCGACCGTACTCGTCGTCATGGGCAGGCCGTCTGTTCGCTGTTGAACCTTCCCGGGCTGCGCCGCTAGTCAATCTTATTGGTGGCGGTGTCCGAAAAACTTTGTAGAGGGTATCGATGTCCATATATAAAGATGGCGGTGTCCACGATGACGTTTTCAGGACGGCTTCGGACGATGATATGCGATTCGTGGCCGGACCGTTCGGCTAAGCTGGGGAGACATGATGGATGTGGACGATCTCGATGACGCGACATTGGTTGCGGGGGCACCCCGCAGCGGTAAGACCCGGTTCGCGCTGGACATGCTGGTCGCCGCGATGAAGCGGCATGGCGACGCGTACGCCGTGATGACGGTCTCCGGCAGACAGGTGGCCGACCGGCTCGGCGACACCGTGATCCGCGAACTGTCCGCGATCTCGCAGGCACGCCCCGTCACCACCCTGCCAGCCGTCGCGTTCCGCATCATGACCGCCGTGCGATCGCATGCCGGACAACCCCTGCCGAAACTGCTCAACGGGGCCGAACAGGACGTGGTCATCCGCCGCGTGCTCGCCAGACATGCCGAACATGCCGAGCACGGCGACGAATGCTCCACCTGCGCGCTATTGCGCACCTACTTCGTGGTCGCCGACTGGTCGGGCATGGTGGTGGACGACGCCACCGACGCCTTCGCCAACCAGCTGCGCGACATGCTTGCCCGCATGAACGAGATCGGCGCGAAACCGGAACTCGAAGACATGCTGATCGCCCGCGCTGCCGACGAGCACGGCACGCTCGACGAACGACGCGAACGACTGCGCGTGCAATGGCGGCTCGCCTTCGCGCTGCGCGCCGAATACAACCAGGCCATCAACGAGGCATATCCGGACCAATACCGTCTCGACGCCTCGCAGCTCATGATCGACGCCGCGGCCGCCGTGAACGAAGCCAAAACGTCCGACCTGCCGAAACTCGTCATCGTCGACGATTTCCAGGACGCCACACTCGCCGGCTTCGACTTTCTCACCGCATTGCGCAACCGTGGCGTGCGACTGTTGCTCGTCGGCAACCCCGACGAGGCGGTGCAGACGTTCCGCGGATCGTACCCTGAATATTTGTTCAACATGGCGCAATCGCGATTGGGCGCGCGACTGGTACGGCTGGAACCGTCCCATATGGCCGAAGGCACGGACCTGGCCGCGGTGGCGAGCCGCGTGAGCCTGACCATCGCCAGCACGGAATCGACCGACGACGCGCTGGCGAACCGCCCCGGCAAAATGCCGGCCATCGCCATGCCGGAGACGCACGACGGCAGTCTTGAAGCCGCGATGTACCGTTCCACCGTCGAAGAACTCGACGACGTGGTGTGGAAAATCAAAACCGAACATCTCGAACACGACCGCGACTGGAACGACATGGCCGTGATCGCCCACGACAACGCCACCGTGCGCACGTTCGGCGAACGGCTACGCGCCGACGGCGTGCCCGTACGCTATTCGAGCGTGCCCCGCCCCCTCAAGGACGAACCGTTCGTGCAGGGCCTGTTCTCCATGATCGAACTGGCCGAACTGAAACGGCAAGGCATCGCCACCTCGTCCATGAACCTCGACACGGCCGGCGCATACGTGCGCTCACGCGTCGCATCAATCATGAACTCGCCGCTGATCACCACCCCCGGCGAACGTCCGGCTCGGCTGTGCGTGGTCGAATCGGCGATGAACGCGCTCGGCTCGCTGGCCACGGTTTTGCATGACGATACAGCCGATCCGACCACGTCCGACACGTCCGGACGCGCGCTGCTGCCACAGCTGATCGACGATTGGAACGATTACGTCGAAACCTTCCACACCGCACGCGTGGCGGCATCGGCGTCGGACGCGGAAAACGCTGCCGACATGGGCCTGCCGGCAATCGACACCGACGACCGGCTGATGACGGGAGAGCGTGCCGCTGAGGACGCGGACGAACCATCCTTCGGCATGAACGCGCTGTACATCCTGCTATTGGAAGGCGACACCGACCGCGTGCTCGACGCGATCGCCTCCGTACTGGGCCGCAAAGACCCCCAAGCGCAAGCCTTCGCACGCCTGTGGAAAACGCTTGACGATACCCTGCGGTCGGAGGCACGCCTGACATCCCACGAACCGCAATACATGCTCGACTGTGCATGGCAGGCGTTCGGCAAAGCCGAAATCTGGCAGAAAACGGCGTTGCGCAACAACGCCGAAGGCCGCGCGGCCAACGACCGGCTCGACACCGCGATGCGCCTGTTCAGCTACGCCTCCGGCGGCGAATCGAACGGCGTGACGGCAGCGCACACCATCGACGCGTTCATCGAACAGGTCCGCGCGCTCGCCATCGAAGCCGACTCCCTGGCGCACACCGCGCCGATCGATCAGGCCGTGACGCTCACCACGCCCGCCGGAGCTGCCGGAAAACATTGGAAACTAGTATTCATGCCTGCGTTCCAACAAGGCCAATGGCCGAACCTCTCACCGCGCAACACCCTGTTCGGCGGGGAGGAACTCGCCGACATCATGCTGCATGGACGACTGTCCGACGACATCGTCACTTCCGCAGGCCGCGAAAACGCGCAGCTCGCCGCGGTGCTCGCCTCCGAACAGAAAAGCCTCCTTGTGGCGCTCACCCGCGCCGATGAGCGCGTGACGGTAAGCGCGGTCCTCAACGAAGACCATGTGCCGTCCGACTTCCTCTACGGCTACCTGCCGGAATGGTTCGACCGCGACCGGGATGCCGATGCGGAAACATGCGTGTACACGGCGGTCGGCGAGGCCGGCGAATACGCGGGACTGGAAGCCGACCCGCGTGGCCTGGTCGCCGCCTCGCGAAGCGTGCTGGCCCATGCGCCGACCGATTCCCCCCAAGCCTTGGCGTTGTTGGCATCGCATGGCATCGCCGCCGCGAATCCCGACAATTGGGCGTTCCTTACGGAACATGCGGGAGCCGACGATATGACGGGAATCGACGGCAAGATGGAATCTGACGGAAAAACGGAGCATGCCGACAAGGCGAAGCTTATCGAACAACCGGAATCCATCGAAAAAACGGACGGCCAATCCGACGTGGTCACCCTTTCTCCATCCGCCGTGGACAGTTTGTGGGCGTGCCCGGTGTGCTGGATGCTGGAGAACCGTTTCGCCGGCCCACGCATGGGCAGCGCGGCCACCAGCTTCGGCTCGCTCATCCATGCCGTCGCGCAACAGGCCACCGAAGCCGGCCTCGACCTGCCCCAAAACCACACCGCAGTAAGCGACGAGGACAACATCGACGAAATCACCCAATGGATGATCGGCCGATACAAGACCCTACGTGGCGACCTCAACGCCATCGACGACCCCGAGGAACGGTACAAGGCGCTCGGCAAGGACGCGAAAGCATCGGTTGCATTGCGCAACATCGCCACATATTTCGTCAAGTCGAACCGTACGGGATACCCGTCGAACAACACCGAAACCATCACCGTGGGAACGTTGGACCATGCCGAAGCGGAACGGCAGTTCGCCGCGCGATTCGACTTCGACGACATCCTCGACGCCTACAACGCCATCGACGGCAACGCTCCGATCTCCCGCGACGAACTCATCGCCATCATGGGCGCGCTCGTCGACGGCTGGCCGGAAACCGGCATGAGCGACCGGCTCACCGTACGCCTGTCGGGCAGAATCGACCGTCTTGAACACCGCCGTACCGCAGACGGCCGCGAACAGGTACGGCTGATCGACTACAAAACCGGCAAAGTGCCGAACGGGCGCTCCCTGTTCGGCGACCTGCAGCTCGTCTGCTACCAGCTGGGCCTCGCATTCCCGGAACACGGCGGAAAACGCGGCGCGCAGGCGATCGCAGCCATGCCGGACATCACCCAAAGCGCTCTGTTCCACGTCATGGAATACGCGGCCCCCGCGCCACGCAAAGGGCAAGGCGACGAAGCGTACCACCAGCAGGCGCTGTTCGCCGGCGGAAGCATCAACGCGGGCGATTTCATACCCCGCAAATACGTGCCCAAAATGGCCAGCGTCTTCACCAGCGGCCTCGACGACGTCGAACGGCCGGCGCAGGTCAGCGAAGAACATTGGAAGCAACTTCTGGAATCGCGGTCGAAGATGACGGTATGGTCGCTGACCATGATCGCCCGCGTCTTCTATGCGGCCGCGGCGAGCCGGGCCACCCGCATCACCGCGCGTCCGACCGCGGAACACGTCGGATACTGCAGAACGTACGGCAGTGGGGTCTGCCCGGCCTGCCAAGGCGAGCAGAGCACCGTATTCGAAAGGACCGTGGCATGAACGGGAGTAACGGTATGAACGGAAGCATGTCAACGAACGGGGCCGCCGCAAAGGGCGATGTGATGGGCACTGTGCCGGCCGCCACGCCGAAATTCACCGACAGTCCGGAACAGGCCGCCGTCATCCAAGCCCCCTCATACGAGGACGTGGTCGTGGTGGCGGCAAAACCTACACCATGACCCGCCGCATCATCACCCTCATCGACCAGGGCATCAGCCCCGAGAAGATTCTGGGCCTGACCTTCACGCGCAAAGCCGCCTCCGAACTGCTTTCGCGCGTCTCCGCTGCCGTGACACGCAACCAAGCCGGACGCGGTACACGCGTCGCCTTCCTCAAACCGGAAGTCTCCACCTATGACGCGTTCTTTCAAACCATCGTGCGCCAATACGGCCTGCTCGTCGGCTTCGACCAAAACACGCAGCCATTGAGCGAAGCCGGAGCGCTGCAGCTCATCCACACCGTGCTCGACAAGCACATGGACCAGCTCATGGCCTTCGACCAAGGCGGCGACGAACTCGGCAAATTCTCCACCATCGCCGGCAACGTGTTCACCCTATCCAACGCCATCGCAGGAGCCATGATCGGCAGCGACTGCACCAGCTTCGACGAAGCCGTGGAACGCGTGCGCGCATGGGATAAGGCGTTCGTGGCGCAAGTGGCCAAAGCGCTTGAAGACGAGGGCGTTCCCGATGACGAGCCGAAAGTGGGCAAGGCTCCGAAACAGAAGAAAAAGGAATCCGACACCGCCTTCGAAACCCGCATGCGCGAATACCGCGCCCAATGCCACCAACTCTGCGTCTACAAGGCCGCGCAATTGGCCGGCACGGCCCGCAAACGCGACCTGCTACTCGACCTCGTGGCCGACTACCACGCCGAAAAACGCGCCCTCAACATGGCCGAATTCAGCGACTTCACCATCGCCGCATTCCAACTCGTCACCCGATTCCCCTCCATCGGAGCCACCTACCGCAAACGCTACACGCACGTGCTGCTCGACGAATACCAAGACACCTCCACCACGCAGGCGGCCCTCCTGACCGCACTGTTCCACGCCGATTCCATCCATCGCAGCGCGGTGAACGCCGTCGGCGACCCCTTCCAATCGATCTACGCATGGCGAGGAGCCAGCCCAGGCGCATTCCGCATGCTGCAACACGACTTCGGCCACGACGCCACCGACAAGCCCTACACGCTGACCGTCACCCGACGTAACTCGCGCATGGTGCTCGAAGCGGCCAACAATCTGACGAAACCATTGCGCCTGCCCGCCAGACGTCGCGGCAGCTCGCTTATGCGCGAAGTGGACGTGCCCCCGCTCGCCAACATCGACAATGCCCCCGAAGGTACGCTCGGCGTGCTCGGCTACGCCACATTCGGCCAGGAAATCGACGCCATCGTACGCTTCGCCAAACAAGCGATCGCACTGCACACGCCAACCGAAAACGAGCTCGCCGACGGAGCCAAAGACAACCGTCCGCACGTGGCGCTCCTGTTCCGCTCCAAAACGCAGATGCCAGCCTACGAGGACGCACTGGAACAAGCCGGCCTCACCACACTCGTCGTCGGCCAGGCCGCACTTCTGGAACGTCCCGAAATCAAAGACATCCTCGCCCTGCTGCACGTCGTATGCGACCACACCGACAGCGCCGCGCTCATGCGGCTGCTCGCCACACCACGATTCGGCCTGTCCGCCGACGATCTGCAGGCGCTCGCCGGCATCGCCGAACGGCTCAACACCGCGCAACGCTACCGCGCGCTCGTGTCGGCCGGCATTGTGGAGGCGGATGCGAATCCGTCCGACGCCGACATCCGCGCC